>OIZL01000245.1_pt1 | contig 46198 bp, 77 predicted proteins | sample 1588541 | NCBI WGS metagenome assembly OIZL01 (sample SAMN03283285) | human gut metagenome | biome: human-associated habitat; material: feces | host: Homo sapiens | place: Peru | collected 2012 | reverse complement strand
GTCTTGTAAGTTGAAGTAAATTCATTCAGAAATACATTTAGTTCATCTAAATCTTCCTGTAGTGAATTAACTTGTGATTGCAAATTATCGTTTTGCTTATTTATCATATTTGATAACTCGTTATAGATTTGTGCAATTCTATCTTCTTCCTCACTACTAGGTGTATAAGATTTAATATAAATTCCATCAGGTGTAATTACAGATGCAATTTGTGTAGACCATCTTTGATCAATTACACTTGAACTATTTTTAGTCATAACTGCGCTCATCGCAAAATGTAATGCTCCTGAGTTTTTCAAAGCATCAAATGGTACTTTCCATGCAAATTCACAAGTATCATTATTAATTGTTTTGTTAATCGCAATTGACTGGCCCTTAACTCCCTTAGAATCAATCCAATTTATATAAACAATTGAATCTTGCATTTTTTGAATTTCAGATAACTTGTTTCTGATTCTAAATTTAATCAGTTTAGAATTTCCATCATATTGCACTCCAAACAATCTAGATACATTATTAATATTAATAGTATGTGTATCTGTATCAATCGTAAGATATTCATCATCATAATCATAAGCAACTGCATCAAAGCTTAGTCTTGCTTTCAATCCATCCATTTCTAGTCTCCTTTCACTTTAAGAATTCCTTTTAACGGTGTTTCTTTAATCCCATTAACATCTATATGAACCATCCAATTATAAACACCAACAGAAAGTTCATCCGTTTGGCAAATCACCTTCAAAGATTCATCAATAGGAATTTTAATAAGTTCTTTGCCATCTTTATAAATAATGAACTCTAAAGAATCATCCTTGCCAGGAATAAATACTTGTCCATTCTTATACTTAATTAAAATATCTGTATAGATTGTATCTCCTTGATTTATGAAAATATGATCTCTTTTAATTTCCATTTTTAATCCTCTCCATATCTTTTTGCGCCTTTCCATTCAAGTCCTGTATCACAATAAAGTCTACATTTCTCAAATGTTTTTCCATCTCTACTCAAAACAAGTGATTTTCCTTTTTTCCAATTATTCCCATCAAACACCCATACTTCTCTATAAGCGGCAGATGCAATGATAAAAAAGTAAAACATATCACTCGTTCTTCCTAAAGTATCTGTTACATAAACAAGCATTCTATACTCATTTCCATTCTGCGCTTTAAATTCTTTTGTAAGATTATCTGAAGTTAAATCACTTCCCATGCCATCATAATCCCAATGACTCTTTGTAACATGTGCATCATCCGTTGTATGTGCAACGCACACTGCTTTATCATACTTATCATCAATATGAGATATAGTTACATCTACACTCGTTACAGATATCTTTTTATAGTCTTCTAACGTTGTTGCTTCTAATACTGTTTGAAGTAAATACGATCCCGAACAGTCGGCCATAAACGGTTCGATATGAAATTCATAATTTGTCGAACCTTTCAATCCACTTACAACATGTGTACCATTTAATTTGTCCAAAATAAATTTTTGTGTTGCCATTGAATAAATACGCAAAGTATACAAATTATAAGGATTTGTTTTTAGCCTTCCATAAATAGAAATTGAGGTACTATTAATATCTGATATCTCTGCTTCATACGTTGGCAAATCAATCTCAGGTGTAGTAAAATGTACTATTCCTGATAGATTTGGCCAACCTTTGCAACTCACGTTCCATTCAAAAGACCGTTGCCTATTGCAATACATTGGATCATTAATTTGTCCTAGATAATACCATCCTGAATCCTGGATATAATTTAAATCCCATCTTGAAATAGTTTTAGAAAGTCCTCCAAGCGTAACAACGTTGGTTGCTTGGATTTTGAAGTTTCCGGTGAACCTAAACCTTACATCCGCTTTAAATTTTAAATCAGGATATGACCCTTCATATCTCTCATTGTAAGATTCAAACGTAAGCATTAAATACGGATTATAGGTTAATGTCGCTAAAACAGTCATACACTACTCCTCATATTTGATATAGATATCTCCAGCTTTATCGCCATCTTGTACAACAGGATCTGAAGTACCATATCTAACATTAACTTTTAATTTCAGTTGATCTTTAAATTGAGCCACATAATTTTCTAATTCGTTTTTATATGCATTTACTTTTGCAATCAATTCCATCATAGATTTGTATTCTTCAGTCGATTCTAACGATTCCTGCGCTGCAAGATTATCAACAACCTTAATCTTAAAATTAAAAGTTGTGACAAACGTTCCACTAGATTCTAATGTCACCTGGCATTCACAAATCCCTAATTCGGCCAAAATGTTTTGAAAAGCTTCTGTATCTGAAAATTCAATTTCATATGCATTTGAGTTTTCAAACCTTGATACAGATGTAGAACCAATGCTAACCATTAATCCACTCGGCTTTTTAGTCCATAAAATCGCATGCAAAGATTCATCAACATTTGAGCTATTACTAGTAATCACATCATCACTGACAAAAACTCTTAATCCTCGTCCCGAATCAGCTCTTACCATTTCAACAATCAAGTTGTCGTTTGGCTTCGTTAAACTAACGGTTAAATCATTATATACAATTGCCATGTTATACCTCACTTTCTAATACAAGATCTAAATCTTCAGGTCGTTCCGTAATCAAGTTATAGGTCAATTTGTTTAAATAAAACCTTTCTCGTTTTCCAAAATCAGTCTCTACAAAAATTGAATCATTTATTTTTAACGCCTGTGCATTCGGCACATTGTATGGAAATAATTCTTCAAATTTAACAGACGTTTCCGTATTGGGCTCTTGTAACTCTTTTTCTAAAGATTTTTTAGCTTGTATTCTAAGATAATTTCTTAGGTTCACTTCATTTGTAAATACGCCCAATGTTGTTTTCTTTGCTTGTGAATCATCCGCAATCAATTTGATATCGGAATATTCTTTTACATCAATTCTGTGAATTTCATCTGTATACCAATTACTAGCCTTAACGATCTCGTTATTCGGTAGAAGTCGTCCATTGTATGCCTTTGGTATGATTCCTGTAACTACATTTTCCATTGATTTTTTCTTAGTGTATTCAGACATTTCTTTATTACTTATAAAGAAATCATTTGGTTTCAAATTGGAAGCATAGTAATCTGGATTTCCAAAATAACAGTCATAATTGTTGAACATCGCAACATATCTGTTGTTTTCACATTCAGGCCATCTGTTCATCATAGAATTTTCTTCTGTACCAAACAAGCATTGAATCAGATTATATCGAACCCAATATGCCGTTTGTGTAGAATCCACATCTTCAATCATCCATTTACACGCATTTCCAACTTCGGCAGTACCTCTATCAGCAACAATAACTTTGTTTCCGTTGCCAATACTTGTTGAACTAGTGTAGATGCCGTAGTATATGTTTTCATACGGTGCAATTTCATAATTAGATCCATTATTAATGAACCACCATTTTTCAGAATTATCTAATGGACTTTCAGATAGACTGCCTAACACAACCTTTCCTGAATCTAATTTAAGCCATCTACATGAGCATAAAGATAAAATTCCATATATATCTCCATATTTGTCTGACCCTACTTTTTTCAACATGAAAGTCTGTGCAGACGTTCTGTTTCTTTGATACATCTGTAATTGTATAGATGCATCTTCACTTGCATTTGGAACATCCAAACAATACCCACTATTCTGAACATTTCGGAAATAAACGATTTTTTCATCCTCAGCATTAACGTTGGCATAGTTTGCATATTTTCCATGTCCATAAATTTTATAAGGATAATTGGGCCGTGAATTTGTGATAATATCATTTGCGGTATTTATCGCATCTTGCCACGTACCACTCATAGTACGATCATCAAATACAAACGCTTCTTTTTGAGAATCAAAGAACACATGTGTTGCATAGCATGTATATGTATCGCTTTGTTTGTTGTATTTTGGATACACAATTCTATATAACTGTGGTTCTTCAAAATTTATGTCCACTTTAAACACGGATTCATCACTGATTTCCATACCCATCAAATCACTTTTTGGGAATTCTATTTCTACGTACCAAATAGAATTTCTTTCAAACACTGCTTTTGCACTAACACAATGTTTTAAAATCACATCTCCATTACGTTCTTTCATTTGTGCATATGTTGTTTTTTTTCTAGAAAAGAATAAATGAATCATCTTTATTTCTCCCTATAATTACGTATGATTTCTGCACGAATAGCACCAATATCTGTTGTAATCAATACATTATTTGAACCATAATTAAATTTAAGTCCGTCAAAAGATCCACTTGTTTTCAATGTGTCATATTTATACGTTCCATTTTTATAGTATGTTTTCATATAAGAATTTTCCGTATTGATTTCAACATAAGAAATATCCGATGTACCATTGAAAGGATTTGTGATCGTAAAATTGTTTCCGTTACAATTGATCGTAATGTTTTTCGCATTCATGGAAGTGTTATATAAACGATAGATTGGATATGCTGTTTCATAATAATTCGCAAGTTCTACCTTTTTTCCACTTACAATATCGTAAGGTCTTGAATACTTATTTACGTATCTGTAAGGTTCACAAATAAATGTGATTGTAAATTCGCTTCCTCGTCCAAAATCTCTAGAATCCATATCGAACGTTACATTTTTTACCTTCCAATAATGTTCTCTATCATCACTAGTTAACTCCAATATTCCTTTATTTCCATTAAAATATTGTTGGATTTTATAGATACGATCTAGATATTCTTTCTTGCTATTTAAAACAAAGTTGCATTTGATAGGAATTTTGCGATCTTGATATACACCTGTATGACGATACGATGTAGTACCGTCACCAAGTGTAGATGTTTCTACAATTTCCTCTGCCATAGGAATAACAGGGCGCTCACTTACCTTTAATAAATACATAATATTTTGTGTATAACGCAGTTTATTTTCAGGTGTAAATCTAAAATGATACATTCTATGAACCTCCATTTCCCCATGATTTCAACATATCTCGAATTGATATAATTTCTTGTACAGTATCTGTAACAACATTTCCATCCAATTGCATAGGTTGTAGATTGATTGTTAGGTTAGTATTCATAACTGTATCAATAAGCTTATCTATTTTTTTTGAGATACCACTAATATTAATATTTGTTGCCTTAGATGTAGATTTAATTGCTGCACCCGTTACAAATGCTGTGTCCACTGTATCTACAGAAGCATATTGACTAGTATCAGCCAACGCTGCAATAGAATCTGCACTCATTGGAGCAACATCAGTAACAACAGGTCTAGACATATCATCAATGTTTTGCTTACTAACGTATCTATCTTTACTTACTTTAACTGTTTCTACCGTAAACGTTATTTTTTTCTTTGCTGCATTGTATAATTGTTCATATTGGCTTTGTACAGATTGAAGTTGATTCTTTGCGTTTTGTATTCCAGGAGATAATGCTTTATCCAGTTGTTGTGTATAATAACCACCTGTGCTTGTTCCAGAATTTCCGGCGCCTGACTTTCCTTTATCTAAAGCATTCACAACTTTTTTCTGAGTATTATCTGCTTTTCCTTCAGCTTTATTTAATGCTTTTTCCAAAGCATCAACTCCGCCGTTTCCAAGAATCTTCATTGCTTCAGAAACTGTGATATCACCTTTCGCAATACCTGCTGCACATTTTTGTGGAATTTGTTCACCATCATAATTTGATTTCGTTAATGCTTCCTCAAACTCAATCAGGTTATTCAGCATTGTATTCGCTTCTGATACACTGCCTGCATTTGAAATAATACTGTAAGCCATGTCTTGTGGAATATTAAGCCCAGCTGCACTTGCATTATCAACTAACTGCTGAAACGTCATCATAGATGCCACAAAATTACTTGCCGTTTGATAACTTTCTGTGCCATTCATAATTCCGCTTGTTAACTTTTCAGGAATTTGAATACCTGCTTCACCAGCTTTATCTATAGCTCCTTGTAATGATTGTTTTAACGAATCTCCAATTTTTGTATAGCCACCCGTTTCTGCCTGGTTGTTGAGATCTAGTAAAGTTTTATTTGTTTCTTGCATTTTAGTTGCCATAGTTGCTAAAGAACCGTTTGCTTCATCTATTTTCTTTCTCAACTGCTCAATCTGAGTTTGATACTTTAATGCCTTTTCAGTGTCCCCATCTTTAAATGCTTGTGACTGTTTGGCTTTCAATTCATCCATCTTGTCATTTAATCCATGGACACTCTCTGTTACTTCACTATATTTCATCTGTTGCTTAATTAAAGCTTTTGTTTGTTCTTTAATCGCTTCTGCATACGCTTCTTGTTTAGCAGCTTCTTGAACTTTTTGAATGTATTCTTCTAACGCTTGATTGTTTTCAAACACCTTGCCTGTATTGTCGGCAACTTTCCCTGTATTTGAATCAATTGTTAAACCGAGATCGGGATAGATTTCATTCAATTGATTAACAGCTTCTTGCAACATTTGTTTCTGTATAGCATTTTTGTTTTCTACACCATTTAATTGTTCAATCGTTCTCATCAAAGAATTAGACTGACTAATATTCTGTTCATTTGTAGCCAAAATGGTATCTGATTTTTCTTTATATTCATCAATTTTTTTATTGAACGAACTAACACTGTCTACAACTTTTAAATAACTTTGAGCTACTGCATCATTCTTAACAGCATTTTCTAAAGCTTTTTTATTTGCCTTTTCAAACATAGGAACTAACACTGCAATTTCAGCAGCTGCCAATCCAACAGCTATCCCAACTCCGCCTAATGCAATACTTGAACTTTTTAATGCTTCAGTTGTAACTCCAGTTCGCTTAAACAATTTCGTCAATAATCCATTAGTTTTATCTACAGGGCCACTTAAATCGTTTAGTTCACTTGCCGTTTTGCCGACCCATGAAGAAACTTTTCCAAATCCATTTGTCAACTTCTGAGCGCCACTAAATATTTTTCCTAATCCTTTTGCGGTTGGATAAGCGGCTGCCGTCAACAACAACATCTTTGCGATTGTCTGTTGTGTTCCTTCATCTAAATCAGAGAATGCATTAGCTGATTTTTTCACAACTTTTAAAATAGATGTAAGAGTAGGTGTAAATGCCTGGCCTAGTTCATCAGCGGCTTGTTTAACTGCTTCCCATGTCTGTGACATTTGAGATTTTAATGTTCCATATCGTTTTTCTGCTTCAGTTGCCATGGCTGAATTCGCTTGCCATGCGTTTTGAGAAACATTTAATGCTCTAGCCAATACATCCGAACTTTGTGCCAAAGCCCCCATTGACTGAGCTTGCCGTACCTCCTTAATGCCTAATTCATCCAATGTTTTTGTAACATCCGCCGATTTTCCAATACCTTCTACAAACTTTAAGAATGTTCCCGCTGCATCTTCTCCCCAAGCTTTTTGGAATTGTTGAGAAGTCATACCAGACACTTCTGCAAACTTTTGTAGTTTCTTATCTCCCGTAGAAACAGATAGATCAATTGTCTTCAACATTTTAGAAACAGAACTACCACCAGCAGCGGCTTCGATACCTAATGAAGATAATGCAGTTGATAACCCTAATACTTCATTAGAGTTAAAGCCTACCATTTTACCTGCAACACCTAATCTAGTAGCCATATTCATGATATCTGCTTCGGTTGTAGAGAATTTATTTCCCAAATCTACGATTGTAGAACCTAAACGAGAATAATATGTATTCGTCTTTTTAGACTGTGAAACCATTACATTTGAGAACTTGGCAATACTTTGTGCTGCTTCTTCACCAACAAGATTTGTAGTATCACCCAATTCTGTAATAGTTTTAGTAAATCCAACAATAGAATCTGTAGGGATACCCATTTGTCCTGCAAGTTCTGCATAATGTGCAATATCTTGATATGTACTCGATGTATTTTGTGCAAGATCTTTTAAGCCTGCATTGATTTTTTCAAACTGTTGAGGGGTTGCATTTACTGTTTTTGTAACACCAGTCCATGCATCCTCAAAATCAATTGCAGTTTTTGTTGCTCCGACAATAACCGCTGCTGACAACGCAGACAATGGTTTAATAGTTTCTGCAAATTGATTTGCTTTCTGACTAGCAACACCAAATGAATGTGATAATTTTAATATATTTTCATTATCTGTAATAAAGCTTTTATTCAAGCTCTTTAGTTCATTGTTTAATGTTGCTGCACCAGCTCTTAGACCATTAAACGTCCTTTGCGATTCCTCATACGTGCTTCCTAAGTCAACAAGATTTTTCTTTTGTTCCGCAATTTTCGCATTGTATTCCTTTTGTGAAGCACTATTTGCCTTCATAGAAACTGAAAGTTCTTTATTTCTAGCAGCTAGAGTGGAAATTGCGGTTTCACATTGTTCTGTAGTGTGATAACTATCACCAATCGCATCTTTCCATGCTTGGATTTGAGTTTGATTTGTCTTATATTCTTTTTGTAAGGCGCTCATCGCCGATTCAGTACTGTTTAATTTAGTCTGATATTGCGATAACGTGGCTTTTGATTTGTTAACTTGATCTGTCCATTGTTGTTGTGTTTTAGGATATTCTTTAAGCTTTTTGTTATAGACATCCAATTGCTTAGAAGTGCTCTGAATCTTATCCTTTAATAGATTTTGGTATGTCACAAATGACGAGAAATCATTCGGATTTAGCTTCATTGAAGCTTTTAGTTTAGACATTGTTTTGTCTAATCCTGATGTTTCTCTTTTGATTTCATTTATCGCTTTCTGAAATCCTGTAGTATCTCCATCAATCTTTACGGAGATACCTTTTATTTGACTATAACCTGACAATTTTAGTACCTCCTAAAATCTGTCAAAGTCTTCTTGGATTGCATCACGTACATTGGATTTATTTTTATTAATGCTTTGTTCAGCTCGATTTGTCATGTTGTTTTTTGCAACAATTAAATCAAACATCATTCCAATATCCATGTTGTCTATTTCATCCATTTTTAGCCCTAGATTCATGCATCCTAAAATTAATTCAGAATAGCTTGTTAATCTTTTTTTTTCTTATTTTTTTCATCTTTTTTTTCAGTTTCATCTTCAACTGTGGCCTTATTTGAATAAACGATTTTTTCAAATAAAATAACACCAATTAAAACAAATGATTCATAATCATCAACATTATCTACCATTACATTAAACGGTTCAGTAACCAAGCTATTTTTAACATCGTACGCTTTGATGCAAGCCCATAGTAAATGTTCAAAAAATTCTGATCCAACTTCTTTTAATAGAATGAAATATGCATTTTCATCCCCTCTATCTTCATCTACCGCTTTTTTAATACCTTCATCAAAATTCATTTGCGCCTGTTGAATATCAATCAATAAATCACGATTGAATGTTTCTCTATAAATACGTGCTGTAATCCCTTTATATAGGACACCGTGTTCTTTACCTTCGATTTTTACTGTAGTTTCCATATAACCTCACAAAGAGGGGATGTCCCTCTTATAATGTGCTCACTTCCTTACCACTATCGCTTTGTACAACTACTGGTGTACCCTCTTCTTGGCTCACTTCACTAGCTTTTGGTGTAGGTAATTTTGGCGCAGTCGTAAAGAAACTAGCATAGTTTGTATCACCTTTTTTGCAGTCAATTTTTACCCATGCATGATCATCTTTTTCTACAGGAATAGCTGTAATGTCCATAGTTGTAGTATTTGGATCAATACTTTCTTCTCTTGTTTCACCTTCAACAGATGGGCGAGCAAATACCACTTTGAAGAACATATGTTTTGTTGCATTTTTATCTCCTTCAAATTGGAACATTAAGCCTACGTTGTTAGGTAGAACGTTAGCGTCTTCAGCCAAGTTTCCTTCCTCTGTTTCAATATTATTAAAAATAATTTTTTTAATTGCATCTTCCAAGTATGTCATTTCAATACTTCCGGAATATCCATTATTACTGTTTGTTGTAAAATATGCAGTGTTGTCTGCATAATATGTATTTGTATCTCCTTCTGGATCTAGAGTTAATGATTTAGCACCCTTCCATGCTACAGGTGTACTATACGTAACATTTCCACCTTCTTCAGACTCAATAGGAACTACATGTACATTTTTAATTCCGTATTTAACTTTGTTTGTATCTGCCATAGTTTTTATCCTTTCAAATATTTTTCGATTAAACTTGGCAGTTCCTTGATTGCGTTTGTTTCTCCATCTTTCCAGTGCTTAAATGCACGTGTACGTCTAGGAGAATTCCATAAATTATGTCCGTTTTCTAGTAAATGAGTTAATGAGTATTCATGGCCACTCGCATAAATAACACCGCGTGTATGAGCTAATTCACGTTCTATCTTATATGTTATAGACCTTTTATATTTACCCTTTCTGCGTGTGTTTCTATGATCTACATTGGCCTTAGCTTTAACAATATCTTTAGAATCTTTTGTAGTTTCTTCTACTGCTCTATCAATCTGCGCCAAAGAATGCTCTTTATATTCTTGAATAATCTTTCTGATTTCAGGCCCAAGCTGCGACATATCGCAATATACATCATTGACGGCCAACTAATGTCACCGCCCATTCTGTACAGTGTACTTTTTGAGTTGTTATATCTTCGTCTGTGATGGTTTGGTATGGTATTTCTAATTCATCAAACATGTCTTCGATTTTAGCTTCTAATTCAAAGTCTTTTTGATCAGTCACTAATCTATATATGTAAGTTCCAATCTTACAATACGTTCTATTGTCTGCAAAGTAATTATTTGTATAATCCAATGCATAATTCCCATAGGGGGTATGGGGTTTTGATTTGAAACTGCCATATACAAATTGTCCTTCACCTAAAAGTTCAGTGAATTTAGCTACAATCTGTTGTCTTACTGTTTCCATTCTCCAGCATCCTGTTGAACATATAGTTCAATCGTATCTCCGGATGGGAATGTACGATAAACCGCATACTTTTTGTCGTTGTATTTCACTGTCGTTTCATCATTGTAATCAATAGTAGGAATAACAAGCTTATACGCTAACTGTATGCCTGCCTGGTAGGCTTCATTAAATTCTTTTGAATAAATTCCACCAACTCGACAAAATACTTCCTTTTCAGTTTCGTTAACATGTTCCACACCATCTGCATCCACATATCTTTCTTTTTCAATCAGATATGCCACATCGTAGTAAAGATTATTCTCACGAGTATATTCATATGCCATACTATTTCACCTTCTTATGAGATTTATCTGTCATAAGAATCTGACGTAAATCCTCATATGTTTTAGCCATTGATTCTTTATTTGAAGCATCCGTTGTACCAAATTTTGACATTACATATGCTATTACCGCTACTACAATTTCATCTTCTAAATCATCTTCATCAAATAAGATATTTAATCTATCCAAATCGTATAAACATGCATTGATATACGTTTTGATTTCATCATCATAAGCATGTGATTTAGCTCTTGTAGCAGCAGTTCTAACACGTTCTAGAAGGCTTTCAGAAATATTGAACGCCATTATCTATCATCTAAGCTTTCTTCGCACTGCTTTTTCGAGTAGTTTTCTTAGGCTCGTCTTCTAATACAATAGGTTCATCATCATTTACAACAGGTTCATCATCATTTACAACAGGTTCATCATCAGTTAATGATTGTGTTTCTGTTTGGCTTCCTTCTGTTGTAACATCCCCGTTGCTTAAGCTACTTTTTTTTTTTAACAAGAAGATGTATTGAGGATCTAATACTTTACCATCATTGATAACTAATGCCTGAGTTACTTCCTCATTCTTTTCATAATCCCAGTACTTCTTCACACCAAACTGCATATTTGAGTTGATCGCATAGGCTTCTTTTCCAACCCAATACATTCCGAAATATTCACCGTTTTTTGCTTCATCAAAATCTTTGAATGTATCATTTTCAACGAAATTAACTGTTCTAGCTTTGAATGTTGCACGTTCTGCACCATCAATAGGATTATATGTTTCTGCATAAACAGGACGATTATTATCGTCGGCCAACGTTTTAATGTTTGCTTCATATGTAGCAGGAGTCATAACAAACTCTGGTTTTAATTTACGCATTGATAAAGGAATCTTTGCGAACAATTTTGTTTGCCATGATTTCCAATCTTTCATTTCTGCTTCCGTAAATTCAATAATGTGATCTGTTTTAATACGTCCACTTACTTTATTAGCTTCTGTTAAAATACCTTCACATTCATTATTTGTAGAGTCACCTGTTAAAATTTCACGATCCATAGCTTCCAAATAAGCTTCTACAATAACTTCTGCTAATTTAGTTTCGAATGCATTTACAGTTAATACAGTTTGTAGTAATGTACGTGCTAAACGAATTTCACCAATCAAATATCCAAATTGTACAAATTCTGTAACAGAACCGGCCTTTTGACGATCAGATACTGTTGTTTCTGTGATACGTTTAAATGTAGCCTTGAATGAACCGATAGGATATTTAACACCACCACGGAAATTTGTATGTAATACTGCATTGTATAAGTAACCGCGTGATTTACTTAATTCAGTCATTACTTTCTGAACAATTGTTTCAGGAATTAAAATACCTAGATCAGCTGCTACGCCTGCTTCTGCGCTACGTTGTCTTAAAATTTCTGACTGTTTTCCTTTTTGAACGAATTCCATGAATGCACTACGATACTCCATATCGTCTTCCATTCCTTTTTTACGTTCTGACAAGTTTGTAGGCATTGATGGATGTGCTTTGCTACGAGCTTGTTCTTGTTGTGTAACAAAAGCACCTTCTTCATCTACAATAGATTTTGCCATAGTATCTAAGAACGCTTTACGTTGTGCTACCTTGCCTTGTAACTCTTTGTCACGTTTTTGCAAGATATCAAATTCCGCCTGTAACATTTCCAAGTCTGTATTAGGATCATTTTTGTTGACCTCATCTTGAATTTCTTTAAATCTTTTTTGAATCTGTTCGTGATTCATTGCATTGAATGCTGCTAGTTGTTGCTCTGTAAACATTAATTAATAGCCTCCTTAATCTGCAACAACAAACTCAGTCTTTCTCGTTTCTTTTCATTTTCTTTTTTAGTCCGTTCTTCATCCATTAAAGACTTTGCCCTTGCTTCAATAGACGTTTGATCATTTGCAGGAATCGACACTGCCGAAACATCATAAATTTTTGATACTTTACGTGTTGTCCACGTCTTTTTATCTCTATCATATGATTCCTCATCCACCATGTATCGCCATGACATCTGAGTAACCATTCCTGCCTGAATACTGTCGTACAAACGTTTTGCAGCTTCTGTTCTTCCTAAATCTGCTGCAACAAACAATCCGTGTTCATCTACTTCAACAATAAGTGAACCATTGCTTGTACGTGCATATACCATTCCTCCATGATCAAATTGGAAGATGATATCACTCATATCAGCGTTGTCCAAACTTGAACGCTCAATCAACTCATATACATCATTACCTTCATAATCTCGATAAAGAACATAAGGTTCAAATGTTGTAGCATATCCTTCAACATAATATTGAGTATCAATCCGTTTATTTTCCGTCACCGGGTTCATTTGGAACGGGATCGAGCGCATTTGGATTTTGCTGTGGTTCGGTTTCCCCATTGTAACCAATTCCTCCTTGATTCGATTTAGTTACCTGGATATATTCACCTCGAATAAAACGTTTCTTACCTTCATCATCTGGTAAAGGCGCTTTGTTCATAATATTTAATGCCCCATTTGTATCAATCATTCCTCTATCGAACATTTGAGTCGCAACATTCAATTTTGTTTGTGTTGAATCATACTGTAAACGATCACTTGTAAGAATGATTTCACTACCATTCATAATCTGATTTACGGAATATAACATTCCACTCAACACTTCTCCAACTTCAATAAAGAATGGTTCGATAATTGATTCATAAAATGCATTCCATTCATCGGGTTTATATTTATTTTGTAAAATAGCTTCACTAATTCCAAAATAGCTATATACACTATTTTCAATTGCCTGCTTCTGCTTGGCATCCACTAATAGTGGTTTACTTTCAATCGGTTTTACTTCATCAAATCGATTGTCGACAAGGAATACACCTGTTTCATTCTTATTCAGGTTATTTCTTAAGATCATGTTTTGTTGTTCTTTATAATCCTCATCATCATCAATCGGTGTTGAAATTTTAGCTAAGAATCGAACAATAGAACTCGACTTAATCGCATTGATTGCTCCTTCTTCCTGAGCAAGCATCAATTTAGCTGTTGTATCAAATGCATCATTAATTTCACCAAAGTAATCATTTTTATACTGCATCTGCCTTAGATGTCCTACTTTGCTGTATTCAATCAATTTTGTTTCGCCATAGATGAAATTAAAATAAATATAAACTACACCATTGATTTCTTTTAACTGACACTGACTTGGTACTGCGGGCCACAATCCCTTTATCATTCCATATTCATCTTCAATTGGAATAATGAAAGCATTGTTTTCTGTAAAATAGATAGTTGCCAATCTTTTATAAAATTGACTAGCTGTCATATAAGGATTTGGCTTTTTCTTAACCAAATAGTTATATATCTTGCTTTTGTAGTCTTTGTTTGTCAGTTCAGGTGAAGCTTTTCCACATGATGTGGCAATTCGATTGATACATGCTCTGCAAAGTCCAATCTCATATATTCCACCATCATATGATGAATACACTGGTGAATATCCACCTAAGCTTGCAAACATTGAATGTAATTGATTTTGTTTAGGTGCTGGCTTATTTAGTCCTAATAGACTTCCTAGCAAACCAAATCTTTTTCTTCTGCTTTTAGCCACTAATTCACCTTCCTTTTCTTGTTTTCAAGGCGGTACTTGAATGTATCCCACCATTTTTGTCTTACTGTATATGCATCAATAACAGATGCATACCCATCAATATGTTTTCTTGGATCAGTTTTAATCATGCGTACACGATTGTCCTCCGCAACTTTCTTTAATGCCACACTAGACATATGTGCTTGTAATAATCCATTTGTTCCTGTATGAACAAATCCATCTCTTACGTATCCCGTAAATTCATTAATAACCGGTGTAAGGTTAGTACCCTGAATGACATCATCCATCTTGTATCCGTATTTCTTCATATCATCCACAAGATACTGAGCCGAATAACGGTCATATCCAACGACCACACAATAAATCTTGTATTTCTTACGTAGCATTTCAAACCATTCCGTAACATCTTCATACCGTACAAAGTTTTCCCCACTTGGACTTAAATATCCCAATTGAATAAATCTTGTATATGGTATTTTGTCTCTTTCTTCTAGCTCCTTGATTTTTAATGTTGGAAGCCAAAAATGAGTAAATATGTAGTCCTGCTCTTGAATTCGTATAACTACAGATGCGGCTGTTAAATCGGTTGTTTGTGACAAGTCAATTCCACCAACTGCATATGTATGTGCAAAATCTTCAAATCTAAGTTCTTCACCTTTAACTTTGTTAATATCTTCTGCACTGAACAATGCTTCCGTTGAATTCTGTTTGATATTCGCATATTTTGTTATGAACTCCGCCTTATAGGTAGGTGAGCTATGTGCTTTTAAAATTTCATTCTGCAAATATTCATAAGAAACTGATATTCCAAGGTTTGGCATTGCTTTTCTTAATTCAATAGGATCATCCCATTTTTGAATATCATCAATCATATAAAAGAAAGGCAACATTTGTTTTTCATCAGACGTACCAAGTAAAACAGATGTTCCACGAACAAATAGTTCATCATATAATCCTTCATCAATATAGTTTGCGGTACTTACAGGAATATAAAGTGGATCAGGTCTTGCACCACCTGCCGACAACATAACGTTGTACATTTTCATACCCGCTTCACCTTCCCATGCTGCAAACTCATCAAAGATTGTCAAATATGGGTTAAATCCGTCTGATTTTTTAGATGCAAAGGCAATTGGCTCCCATCTACAGTTGTTCTGTTTCATGTAGATATCTGTTCTACGTTTTTTTACTCTTTGACTCAACGCTTTAGAGTGTTCCATCATTTGATACAGAACATTGTAAATGATCTGCGCTTGTTTTAACTTTGGCGCTATATTGTATATCTGCATACCTGCTTCATCCGATGTAAATCCAACATCAAGTTCAATACCTGCACAAAGAAATGATTTTCCTTGTTTTCGGCCCATGACCGTTGGTATTTCACGAAACTGCCTTTTTCCATTCTTATCAACAAGTCCGAATATGCACGCAATATAGTATTTTTGCCAAGGCTCAAGCTTCACTTTTGTTGTTTTTCCTTCTACGTGATGACAAAACGTTTCAATAAACGCTATATGCATTTCCGCTTTTTTCTCATCATAGAAGAAATCTCCATTTGCTAAACCTCTTTCAACATATTGAAGATTAAGCTTTATCCACTTACCGACTACATCTTCACCCGATTTAATACGTTCTTTATAAATATCTAGATATTTCATTTAAATCTGCTCATGAACTCATCCAATTCATCACCTTTTTTTCCGGATACTTCTGTTGTTTTTGAAAGTGAAGTAGGTGACAAGCCAAGTTCTTTGCAGTACTTCATGATCTGATCACGTAATTGAACGGTAATAATGTAGTATGGTGAGCGCGATAAATTCGTTGCACCGCCCTTGTTCGTATATTCAACAACCATCTGTAGTGATTTGTAGCCATTTGCTTTACTTGAATCTCTCCATTGCTTCATTGTCGAATCGTATTGAGCCAATGCATCTGCAAGTGAATCAACCGCAACTGAATATTCAGGAGAAAATGTGCCTAAATTCTCTAGTTGTGAATTGATTCTTTTTTTCCATGCTCCTTTTTGCATTCATCATCCTCCCTTCCACATCCTATAAGCATTCCGTTTTCATCAAATTCAAAAGATGGTTTACGTTTGGAATGTTCTTCAGCATGACATAAGTCACACAACGCTTCCAAATTAGAATCGCCAAATAGAATGTGTATATCTCTATAGTTATCCTGGTCAATGTGCACTTTGTGATGCACACAAGTCGACCTGGTATAGATACCTTTTTTCAAACATCTTTCACAAAGTGGATGTGCCTTCCTATATGCTTTGCTTTTTCTTTCCCAAGCCTTGCTTGAGTAAAATTTCCTTGCATAATTTCTAGCACCTGTTTTCGTTGCTTCTGAACCATAATATTTTTTCATATCGCTACATTCAAAGTTTTTGTTAACAGATTTAAAGGACGACAATATGAACAGTAAATACTTTGAATGCAGTGATATGAAAAAGACCCATGTTTCCACAGGTCTTTTTCAACGGGCACTAAAATGAAACAATCCAAGAACTACCTTGTTTGTTCTAGAAGATGTTTTCCAATCTTCACGACTACAGAATATCACGGTTTTTCTTTGTACACTGTACAAAATGAAGAAATTCAAATTTTACCCCCCGTCGCACACTCATGACCCAGTTTTTTTGAACTCCCCACGCCGTTCCCCTGACCCCAAAAAACTTTTGAAAGATAGGGGGGTATATGTGGATCTGATCCATGCCCAGGGCGCTTTCAGGGTTAAAAATAAAACATATGCAGCTACCACCACACCGCACCGCTCACGGCTTCAATCATATGACATTCATATATTTATTATTGTGTTGAAACATCTTTCAACATGCATTGTTGAAAGCGTTGTTTCATAACATGACCATGGCTCTATTAATAGAACGCGTGCGCACGTTCTTATATATGCAATAAGTCTTTCATCACTCCAATACATTGAATCATGCGCACCCGTTCCATGCGTTCAAGCGTGCTACTTGTCTTCCTGGAACTGAAGCAAACCCCACAAAAAAAAGGACGTTCACAACGTCCATACATGTATATATTTAAAGGTCTGTTAACTATATGTTATAAGACTAAATACAAACGCTCGAGAAAGCCTTATAAATAGGCGCTTTCGTGCACGTTTGAAAAAGCAAAAGCTTTTTAAAAAAATGAGCACCAAAAAATATTATTAATTTTTTATTGACATATACATGCATATGTTTATAATGTAAGTGTAAGCTATATAAAAAGCTTACACAAAACAAACGGCGCTTACTCATAAAGCCAAGCCAAGACAACTATAAATTGCTTAGATTGGACTTGATAGTATGGATAAGTTTATAAGCCTATTAAATAAATTATTGTTTAAGCTTCATATAAAAATAAGTTTAGACATAAAAAAAGGGCGCTTACTCATAGACATAAAAGTCAATGAATAGCGTCATTAAATAAGCAAATAAATTATAGCGCCGTTTATTTAAATAGTCAAGTTTAGGAGGTGTAAACATTGTAAGAAAAAAAAGTGGTTCTTTCGATCAAATAGAATATATAAAAGAATTTAATAAAGCCCATTATAGAAAGTATGAATTTAGAGTAAAAAAAGAAAATATAGACCTTATAAAATGGCTTGATAAACAACCAAATAAAACCACTTATATAATAGATTTGATTGAAAAAGATATGAACAAAAACAAATAAAAAAAACGTGAACCCCTTTCAAGTTTGGCCGCTTCCAGGAGTTCACAACAACGGCAAATATACACAATATTCAGGAGGTTAAGCCCGTCTTGTATATATTGCTTTTCTATTCTACCATAGACGGGTTAAAAAAGAAAATGTTAAAGACTTATTCAAAAGAAGCTGTAAAAAATATTAAAAAGTATGTATGTGATAATGTAGATTTTACCGGTTACGATAAATACGCATATATTGAAAAGTTTGAAGAAGATACAAAACACGGAAGACAAATCGACATGTTTAGCGTATATGCTTACGCGATTTATGATTGTTTCTATGATGAAAAAGTTAAATACGACAAAAGAAACATGAGTATCCAGGATTTATTTATTGAATGGTGTCAAGGACTCCCTAGCGTTCTAGATACTTGTTATTACTACAATAGAAGCGCCGTCGATGATCTTGCTTCAATTCTTGAACAAAACGAACAAGAAAAAAGTAAATTCACTGAGCTCCAAGCTGAAGAAAGATTGACTTATTTAATTTTTAGAGAAATTAGAAAAGTTGTTTCAAAAGGTAAAAAAGTATGTTAACACGCAAAGATCTTGACAAAATGAGCGCCTTCAAGGTGCTCATACTTGCTTTTTTAAAATTATATTTAGCAGCGTGCACATCTACATTGATCATGGGTATAATATTGGGCCTTTTAAATATCATGTTGCCACTTATTTATTAATTTCAGGAGGTTAAACAATGGAAATTTTAGAAGTTAAACTATTGCATAAATATGCAAGAATTAGATCATATATGAATGATCTTATTTCTGGTAATTTTGTTGTATATGACTTTTTATATGAATGTTTAGTGGATCATATTAATTCATTTATTTATGATCTTGCTTATATAGAAAATGAAAAGATCATAAATATTTATTATGAACAACTATTAAGCGATTCTAAACAAGTAAGCAACGAACTTTATACACTTGTTATAACTATTTTTGAAGATAATGAATGGAGGTTTTAAAAATGAATAACAAAGAATGTATTGAATACACTAAAAAAAAGCTAGATCAACTAAATACATCTAGCTGCAAACCTTATACAATAATAAAACATTTAAACGGTTTATATGATCTTAATTATGGATTGGATGGTATAGCCTGGATGATCAAACCACATGAACTTTATCAAATTGTAAATACATTATTTATTTTAAATATTTTAGGAGGTCTAAAAAATGACAATATGGAAGCGTGAACGAAACCGTTTTAATTATTATGTTACAAACGAAAGAAAACAACCACACATTTACGTTGAAGCGTTAGGAACTCCAAGCGCTTCAACTGAAAAAGTTTTAAAAGATCATGGTTTTAAATTTGATCATAATAAATGTATGTATGCAGCAGCTCAAACAAATGACTTGAGGTTGTTCGTGGCGCATGATCTTGACAAGCTTTTCAACTATGATATTCAAATATATTTCAATACTGAAGCTAAAAAAGAACTTTTCGCGCCTGATATCCAAGAAATAAAAGATATCTGTTATTATTTCAAAATTTATAAATGCTATGTTGATATTTTAAATAAGGATCTTTTTAAAATCTGTAAACCAGGTTCAAAATCTTTGCTTTTTACTTATAACACAACTTATAAAACTATAGACTTGTTTAGTAGAAACAAGATCCAAGAAAGTTATATATACAATAATGGAAAAATTGAAAGAATAAGCATTGAAAAAGCTGCACCAAAAAAGAAGAAGAAAGCAGCACCAGAACAACAAAAAATCAATAATATGATTGATGATTTTGAATTTCCATTTTAAAAGGACTTGCGAAAAGTCCTTTTTTTATGTCTTCTTTTAGTTGGATCAGCTGCAAAAAGTTTTTTTGTTTCTTTTGTTTGAATATAAAAAAGGCTTGTTACTAGTGCTATATCACAAATAACAAACCTAATTAATTAACCATCTATATTATAAACCGTGTTTTTCACTTTTTCAATTTAAGAAGTACCTCATTTGTCTAGGGTCTAGAATACTAAACACTTTCATTAAGTTTGATCTTGAATTAATATAAAAATATTTTGAATTCTTTTTGAGAACATTTCCAATTTCTTTATTCAATAACTTTACAGCCAAACTATCAAACTTTTCTTTATTGACTTCGAAATACCATGATTCTTTAGAACCATCTGTTTCTAAAGAAATAATTTCTGCATCATCCGAACATACAACAACTATTGTTATATCTTTATATCTTATATAAATATCATTAAATAAAAACATAATACCTTCAAACATTCAATCACCCCCAGAAGCTTATTTATCCAGGATCATAAAAACTTTTTCAAGTTGTTCTTGAGACGTTGGAAAAAACTTTTGAGATTCTTTTTCATGCTTGCATAGAATCGAACCGTCAAAAAACTTTTCCAGCAACTGAGAAAACTTTTCTTTCTTCACATAATAAACATAATTCACAGGCACATCTTCATCATCATGCGCATTGTATTCAAAAACTTTTTCAACCATCTTAGAACAAACAACACTAATTTGTACATTATCATACTTCACAAAAACTTCTTTATAAGAAAACTTATTTTCATCCATTTCATCACTCCTAAAAAACTTTCTACATATCATTCAATATTCTAATAAACTTTTTATATTCTTCTTCTGATTTTAGATAAAACTTATTGCATCCATTCATTACGTCTTCATAGTTTAAGCAATCAATTTCATTGTCTAAAAACTTTCTATATAAACTTTTGAATTGCGATTCACAAATATAATACTTAATAACGAGTATACCATTCTTATCATAATTACACCTAATAAACTTTTCATCTGCCATATAAACACATACAATATGATATTCCCATTGTACAAATAAACTTTCTGTATTATGAATCAGAAAAAACTTTTTCACTTCTGTTAAAAACTTTGGTAATTTGTATTTCATTTTCTTTACTCCTTAAACTTTTCTAATAAACTTATTTCTGTATAATTATCGTGGAGGATAACAAAATGACAGAAAATGAAAAAAGTAATGATGGTGTTCAATCTAGAACTAAAGGCACAGTCAAGAAAGAAATACCATCAGAAGGCGGAAAATAACCTCCATAGTCACTATCGTTGTTCGATGGTGACTATTTTCATTTCATCATTAATAAAAACTTTTGCTCCTGGCAATGCACAAGCTTCTGAAAAACTTTTCTCAGATACACTTTTTCTTGGTGCTATAGTAAATTCACCAGTTCTTTCTGAATGCATTTCAATATATCCACACGCAATAAAACTTCCTTCTCTAGTATAGAAATATCCAATTGTCATGTTATCACTTTCAAAAACATCTTCCTGAATAGTTCCAAAAGTCATTTCAGACAATCCTTTGCCTTTTCTAATCAAATTAACTAATGTTCTAAAAAGCTTAATAACATGAGCATGTACAGTAAACGAACTTATTAATGTTAATAAAAATGTAATCAAAACACTTTTATAAATATTCCATTTCAAATAATCACTAAAGAAGAAGCAAACAAGAATGTTAAACAAGGATAAGATCATCAAATACAATCTTTTTTTATCTGCTCGGTCTTGTTCTTCAATCACATTTGTGCATGTTAAAACGTAATAATTTAAATATCCACATCCACCAGCTGCAACAAACGCTAGTAAAACATCTTTTATGAAATCTTCCACAATATCACTCCTATTTATCTGCAATCGTTTCTACAAAACAATTATAATAAACATATCTTTTTCCATCATAATCAAATTTTACATATCCGCCATCATTTGTTTCAATATCAATTCTACCTTCATAGCTTGCTATAATTTTTCCATCTGCTGTATACACATTGATTATTCTATTCAATCCGCCATTCAAATCTGATTTAACATCAGTGCCAAAACGATCCATAGAAGCACATCCAAACAAGGTAATGCCAATCATTCCAACCATTAATAATTTGTATATTTTATTCATTTCATTCCTCTTTTCTATGTCCGATAACTATATATTATCAGACTAACCACAAACCTTTTAAAAGCCTAGTAAATAGGCTACTTTGTAACACTTTTCTAAAATAAAAACTTTATGAATTTTTCAACCACGTATTTATGCAATTAATCTCATCTTACTTCACCTGTTTCAATCATCTTTGCCGCTTGTAAAATCCCTGCCTTAATCCACTTAGATTGATCATCATTATCAAAAACTCTTTTTGCGTTTTCTCTTAAACCTTTAACAATAGCATCAATCGAGACTTCTTTGTCTTTCTTTTCAAGAATGTATTCAATAGCATCATCACATTTTCCAACCTTATTTGCCATAACAACAACATAGCCTTCATCTAACGCTTTTTGCAATTCTTCAAAACTTTTCCCATCAAAAATGTATGATCTGATTACTTTCTGCATTGTTCATCCTCACTTATTTATTCAAATCTCCATATAATTAATAACACCTGGTTATTGGAATTAAAGTAGTTATTCTTCCATTGTAGACAGGTATCAACGTAGTGCTGCAATGTGATGATGTATTAGACGATGTATTATTTGAGTCATCAGAAACAACAGCTGCACACAACACAATTAAAACAATTGTAGTAATAAGCGTACCAAACAATATTATTTCACAGATATAATCTCCAATCCATTCACCTATTCTTTTTAACATATCAATCATTTGCTTAAATCTCCCATGACGAGCTTTTTAAGCTCTTTCTTCATTGCGTAATACATTTTCATTCTGCTACAGTACTTTTCTCCTGAAAGCTTTTCAAATGATTCTCCGTTGATATAATGACGTTTCATATATAAACGAATATCATCATTTGGAATAAGATCAATAATTGTTTCAATTTCTCTCATCTTTCCTAAAATAAGATTCTTATCATCTTCAAGCACTTTTTCTTTTGAAATAAACTTTACAAGAACATCATTTGTAATGTCCTTATTTTTCTTTGAATCTAACCTTTGTTCAAACGATGGAGATTTTGGATCTGAAAATTCTTTTTTACGAACTTCCAAATCCTTCAAAATTCCATCCAACGATTTAAACTTTCTTTCATAAATCTTGAACATTTCAAGTTTTTTAATCAGTGTATCCACCTGAACATCTACATATTCTTCATAATCCGTTTTACTCATTTTCTCTCCTATGCAATCTCTTCAATTTCCTCAATGCTGCATGATGGAAATTTCATATAGAACTTATACATTGCCATACTTTTCGATTCCTCCTGAACTTCCATGACACAAATATTGTTATCTTTGATATATTTAATCCTGTATTTCTTTAACACCTTTATACCCTAACCTTTCTAATTCTTTTTTTCTTTCTTCATTTTCTCTACATTTAATAAATTCGCATCCTTCTACAAACCAATCATCTCCATAGATATTAAATACCTTATCTATGGTTAACTTGCAAACATCTTCTTCGCTTAAGTGATCTAAAATAAAAGCTAATTCTTCTCTTGGTATATATTTCATTCTTGTTTTTCCTTTCTAAAAATAATCAAATGGTTTATAACATTAAAAATACTCCATCCGTTATTTAAATAGTCTTCAACATCTTCCCAATATTTATCCTGTGTTACTCTGTATTCATATTCAGGTATTTTATACTCCACCAAACATTTAGGTGGTTTTACTTTGCTTATATCAACCTTTTTTGGTTGATATCCATTCACTTTAATCATTCCGATTTCTCCAATCTATTTATTTTTCATCATCCTTCAAATATTCAAACTCTTTCAATAGTTGATTTTTTGTTTGTTCAAACTCTGATTCGATTTGCTTTTGTACATCGATCTTAGTTTGTTTGAACCATTTCTTTTTGAACTTAGTAACTGCTTCACGATAACGTTTTTCATCACAATCACATGATTGCCACCATTCTAAATCGTGTAGAACTTCAACTAAATCTTTCATCATGCTATTTAATTGCGAATCAAACATTCTACCTACATATTCTTCTTCAATTCGGTTAAACATATAACAATAACTTCCACCACTCATTATTTAATCTCCTTTTTACGCATGCTCTCAAATCCTTCATAAGAACTGCGATACATACATTTGTATGCTCGCAAGTCCTTTTTCTTTTGTTCCAATTCGTGCATTAACACTTCATTCTGATCTTCTAAATTGTTGATTCTTCCAGATACAACAATCGAATACAACATCATTGCTGCAATGCTACCGAAAAAGAGTCCTGCAATAAAATAAATCATCACTCATTCTCTCCGACAAATTCAATCTGTTCTCTGTCTACGCAAAATCTAGCACCATCATTAAATTCGATGTCGTACAAATATCCAGTCGTGCCAACTAGTACGCAAATGTTTTGCTGATGAACAATATTACCAACTTGACCGATGTAATCTTCTTTGTGTTTACCAGTACTACTAATCAATTCTTCTTCGTACGTATCATCTAAACTCAGTAATATAGCTTTACGCATTATTTGATTACCTCATAATTATCTAAGATTTCATGAATTGGAATACTTGTACCAATGTCTTTAAAATATCCTTTTTTATACAATTCAAGCAAAGTACCGTAATTTGAAATACACTGCCGCATTCCACTATTTTTATATGCATTCAATAAATCGTATTCGCATTGTGTTAATTTGTATGTTGGCTTTTCATACGGACTTGCTAACCATTTAATCTTTTCTCCATTACAATTTCCGCCTTTAAACGCACAATTGCAACATATCGTACCCCAACAGTGTTTGATTTTTCCATTCACAAAAGCATAACGACCACCTGTTTTTAATAAATCCTCAAAATAATGATCAAGATTAGTTTCTTGCTTTTCTTCAAAATGCTCATTCACTAATCCCTCAAGTAAATGTACGCCTTCATTAAAAATGTTAATTGCACTCATACATCCATCAAGATTGTCATATACTTCTACCATACGGTTTAAAGCATCTATATATTCTTGTTTTGCTTTCATTAAATCCACCTCAATCTACAATCTTCCTGCCGCAATTCGGACAATATCTCGGTGCGTATTCTTTCATACATCTATCTTCTGGATAATCTTCATCAATTTCGATTTCGTTATAATTTTCGATAATAATTCCACAATTTGAACATTCAAATCCATCTACTAAATTATATTCTGATTCGTTGGTACAAGTTTCTTCTTCTAGCCATCCAAGTTCCTTTAATTGTTGTTGAATTGCTTTTAATAAAGCTTTATTTATCGTGTAAGCTTCATGGTCATCATACAATTCAACTTCTTTTTCTGTTAAATTAAACGTGATTTCAACGTAACGAAACATTCCTTTTAGTTCTTTTGCATATATTATTTTTTTTGAATCTAAATTTCTTGTATATCCAAGTTTTTCAAACATTTCTCTAGCAGTCATATTCTTCTCCTAATTTGCTTATAGCCAAATACTCAACATTTTGTTGACCTTCATACCAATCATTTAGCCAACATACAGTATCCCTGCAACAATCATATGATGCACATTCAATTGAATAATCCCATTCTTCTTCAAAATCATATTTGTATCTCAAATAAACTAAAAAGCTACCTTCATCATTTTCTTCCATGTAATCATTTAATTCTTCTTCTGTAATTCCTTTTTTCAATCGAACAAATTCAATTGAAGGTATTTTAATCTCATTCATTTTCATTCTCCTTATAAGGTTCAGGCATTGGCATCCAAGCTATAACTTTAAATTTACTTAATGTAGTTTCCTTTTCTATCCACCATTTGCCATCAGTTGTATGTGATGATTTAACAGTTCTTGCACCATTTTCATATTCAATAGTCACAAGCACCTCTTTTGATCGCGTTCTCCAAAGCATATCGTTCACTACATCTGTTTCATACAATTTAGCAAAGATGCTATCATGCTCATCTGGAAGCTTTTTAGAAACAGGAATCCACTCAAATGATTCTGCTTTATCAACTAATTCTTTCAATACATTTAAATTATTAAGATATTCATTTTGCAGCTGTGTTCCGCATTTGTACAAATCGTTCATGTCTACAACACCATCACCAACATCATTTTTGAATGGACTAGTTAAAACCATTCCTTCTAATCTTTTTAAAGTTTCCTGATATTTATTCATATGCCTTTAATTCCTCAACTCCCATGCCATTGTATTCATATTTTTTACTCATATTTATTTATCTTCTCTCTTATATTCCCCTGTTCTTACATACTCAAGTGATTTAACAATCTCTTCTAAAATCATTAATTTAAAATCATATTTATCTATCCCTTTGAATTGTGTAAACATTTGTTCATTATGATTTACTTCTAATTCATCATCTAAAAGCGCTTTTTCAAGTTCATTTAATTTACGAATTTCATCCATTTTATTTTTGAACGCATCTATTAATGTGTTAAGTCTTAATTCAACTTTAGACATTCTCTTTCTACTCCTCCAAGCATTCATGCAGCATGATGCAGTACATTGCATTAATAACACTTACCACTTCGTGCCATGCCATATGATCAACGATTGTTTCAAATTTATCTTCATTCTCATCTCCCAAGTATTCCCTGATCAAGTCGTAAGACTTACGTGAGTCATCACTGTATTCAAGTGAATAATAATATTTAGCGCAAGCATTTATCGATTCTAGCTTAGCCTTTGTTTCTAGATACTCTATATCCATCATTTTATTTTTCCTCTAACAGTTTCATGTCATAACCACTACTAACAAATTTCATTGTCAATTTGTGGTTGCAACAATTGCCTAACCTTTGATAAATCATCATCATTTCTTCTCTTGTGAAACTTGTTCCTAAACATATATTAATTCTCATTAATACACTATCTTGATATTGTCTGTTTCTCCAGTGTTGACTGTATTTAAGGGCACTTGTACTGTCTCTGCTACACCATTCAAGCAACTTGTATTTTAAATCTGTAGGTGTATTAACATCATGCAAGCAAACATACAAATTTGTTTTTGGTATTAAAATTAATTCTTGCCTCCAATTAATGAACGAGTTAGGGAATTGGCCCATTACTTTAGATATATAATTAGTTAAATCATCATTTGTTCTTCCATTCCAGGCATTTATTGCTGCTTCCTTTGATGCGTAAATGTAGCTGCCTTGCGAACTATCGGAATCAGTTGCAATTGGACAACAATCTGCTGAGTTACTTATATCGTGTACGATCACATAGCCAACTCCACTGTATGGATTTTCTAAATATGCTTCATCTTTAAAGTTTCCTTCATCATCCGTTAGTTGTAGTCTTGCTTCCTTGCCACAGAACGGACATGGTTTTAATTTCTCAATCATTTTCTTTATCCTTTCAACACAACTTTTTCTAATTCAAAACCATCTATATCACGATTGCTCTTGATATGTTCAATAATGCATTCTTTTTCATATTCGCTTAAAGTGTTGAATCTATATATAACGAAAATATATCTTCTCCAATTCACATCATTTACATTCAAAAATACAAATTTATACATAAATAAATCATTCGATTTTTCATCGAGCAATCTGTCTGTTTTAATCCAAAACTTTGTAGCTCCACCTGTAAGGTTTGTTACAATAACAGCATGTTCTACTTCATTCATTTTCTTTCTCCTTTAGCTTTTTAACAAATTCATCAACTTCTTTTTTGTTTTGTACCGCTTTCTTTAGTTTCCTTAAATTTGCGTTTTGTTTTTTTCTCAGTTTCTTCATAATTAATTCTTGTTCTTTTTTTGAATCATCCTCAAGCATTTGTCTGAATTGTTCTTTAACCTTTTTTTATACTCTTCTTCTGTGAATCTGTTTTTTTCTAATAATTCTTTTCCAGCCATTTCTCTTTCTCTCGTTTACAAGAACATCGTAATAATTTTTTAATTTTTTTGATGCTAAACTATATTCTTTTTCAATTCTATCTATCTCTGCTTGTTGTTCTTTTGTTGGATTTCCATCGCTCAATGCGCAAAGCACGTACATACTTCCATAATACTTTTCTATACACTTATCATTAAGTTCGCAAAGCTTTTTTGCTTCGTTGTACCTTAAATTACATCCTTCATATGTTTCAAATTCTTCCGGTACATCATCTCCAAATGCTGCACAATAATATTCAGTGCCATATTCGTTTGATTGACAACGCACGAATTTACATTTATCACACTTCATTTTTATAGCCCTACCTCATCATCTTGTGGCATTTGAAATACAATATTGTGTGAATATTCTAAGTAACTCTCAATCTTATCCAATACCATTAAAGATTTACACTCACTTGAATAAATACCTAATATGTCGATTCCTCTTTCTGAATATCCGTGTATGTAATATTCACTTTCATCTTTAGTGTTGTTAATTACTACTTGATTTACATTTAACAACACTTTTTTACTTTGACTTCTAATCCACATACCTAGTACCCCTTCGCTAACCTTTCTTTATTGATCTCATTCTTGCGAATATATTCTTTATAAATTGCTTCTAATGAAAATCCCATGTGCAATCCAAGTGCGATTACGTAAGCTAATATTTCATCATCTCTTGTCCTACAGATTACACAACTATACACAAACGCTTGTCCAAGACATGAATCCAATTTTATCATTCTATAATTACGTTCAATCTCCTCATTTTGATAACGACAACCACCATAAGTAATTTCAAACATTAACGCAAAATGAAGTGCATCTACATATTCTTCAAATACTTTAGCTACGTCTACAGGCTCTTGTGTAAATTTCCACCAACACCAATCTCCTTTTTGAGCATGCATCAATTCGCCTAATTCATCAAATAATGCACTTTCTAATTGTTGTCTAGAAACACTTGTAACATTGTGTTTCTTAAACACTTCTGCATCATATTTCTTTTGTCTTTCCAACATATCTTTAATCATTTCTGTACTTGTCATTTCTATCCTCCTACATTTGGGCAAATACAATCCCAGTTATAATCATCGAATTTAACTTCTTCATCCTTGGTGATTTCTCCATCAATAATTTCAATGATTTGGTTAAAGCACATTCCACATTCAAATGCATGAATTCTCATATCAACTCCATATTGCTTACAAGAATTTAATAGTTCTTCCGAACTAATACCCCATGCGAATTCTGCTTCAAGTCCAATTGCGATTTTTCCTTCATCGTTCCAATCATAAATAAATACATCTAAGTCAAGAATAAATCCTCTACGAGTTCCTTTAATCCAGCATCTGCTACATTTAACACGACCATTATCATCATCCATCTTCAACGCTTCTAAATCTTCGCCGATATAAGTAACCGGTTGTAATCCTTCTAAAACAAATTTTGTTAAATTCTCTTTTGTACCCCTCACTCTTAAGGTACCAGCACACCAATTAGGCATTTTTTATTTCCTCCACTGTTCTTCTTTTCTTCTTTGCAATTTCTTCTGATGTTTTTTCTCTTAAAATGCTTGCTTTCTCAACTGAGAATCCCAATTCAATAAGTCCATCTTTAAATAAATGATTTAATTCTGCTATATCATTTTCTTTACTTGAATTAACTGATGATTCTTCAATATTAGCAATCGTTCTGAAAATGTATGTAATCCGCTTTTTCATTTATTCTTCCTTCAAAACAAATTGCTTAATAAATCTTCGTGCATATTGAGGATGAATCATACTTCTTTGTGTTTGCACACTGTATTCACTTTTTTTGACCTTAGAAATTACTTTCTTAGGTACAAATTCAATAGGTTCAAAATCTAAGTTGTTTTGCACTTCGCAATTAATGAACCAATATTGTGTTGGCTTCTCGAAATAATCTCCATCCATTCTTCTATTTTTATCAATCATAGAAGGCTTTATACACCAATAACTTGTTAAGTAATGAGGTTGCGTATATGGATTTTCAATAATCATCTGCAATCCTCTTTTTTCTGCTACAACAACTAACATACTGATTAATTCATATAATTCATGTAGTTCATCATGTAGCTTCATGCTATATTCTAATTTCTTTATATCATCCCAATTTTTCTGTTGCTGGGCCTGTCCTCTAAACCAAAGAGGAACTTTTGCTTCAAACCTTGTACAAGGAAAGAAAGCAATGATTAAATCGTCTTTCTTTATCCTGTCAAATATGGAAGGCTCGTTATGATACCCCCCCCTAATCTCTTTGAACAAATCAATAACATAATCAGTTTGATTGAACTCATTTTGAATATCGTAGTCATAAGCATTGATTCCTAGCTTTCTGAACTCGTTCTTGAATGTTCCTGATTGTTCAAATAAACAATGTACTTTCATCTTTTTACTCCTATTTAAAACAACGTTTCTTGTTCATACTTTTTATTGTTATATGTGAAAACATTCTTATTAATAACTGTTTCTTTACTATGCATTCATTTTTACACGGTTCTAACATCATGTAATCCATTAGTCTATTTCACCTGTCGCTAAATATTCTTGCAAATTTCTATAAATGTTTTTTTCGTCTTTTTCAGACGCAACATTACTTGCTACACAACATGCTTTCTTTAAATAATCTAATTCTTCATCCGACATAACATATCCTTTAACAGATACCTTACAAATAAGATTTTTCTTTTCTTCGGCAACAACTTCAGAATTGTTAACTTCTGTTCTTCTATGTTTTACATGATCTTTCCCGGTTAATAATCTATATAAACACTCTTTCCCGCCAAAGAAATCAAGATCTCTAGAATCAAATTCAATTGATCGTAGCTCTAAATCTTCATTAAAATACAGTGGGTTGCATTGCTTAAACTCACCATCCACATCAAATGCATCATATGGTTCTAAACCATTCTCTTCCATGAATTTTTCAATCACTTTTGATTCAATCATTCTATTTCCTCCAATTCCAATTCTTCACATATTTTTACGATTATAAATCCTTCTCTTGAACGCTTTTGTATTCCTTTTTTCTGCTTAGAAAGCATTGATCTAAATCCATTGATCGTTGTTTCTAGAAATGCTGCACATTCATCTTCTGTTCCGATGCATGCAGGAAGATCATCCTTGTATATTCCGTATATTTTTCGTGCCATATTCACCTCATAAAAAGCGAACATCAAACGATGGATTTTTCACTTTTCCATGACATGTGTCTAAAACAGTTTGATAGCTGCAAAATAAATCTTTAGCAGCTTTCCTGCTCGATGGCCAAGAACGGACTAATACGCCATGCTTAAATAGTCCAATGTTTTTTCTTTCATATCTTGAACTTGCTAAAGATCTTGTTATGCTTGCACATTTGCTTCTATCAACAACATCAATCGCATCTAACTTGAGTTCCTTTCCATAAACAAGAACGTAATCATCTGAATTTAAATCTCTCTTTATAAAAGCTTTTGCGAATATCCTGGCTGCATTCACTTCTTTTTTATTTATCTTTACCTTCCATTTTGTTTTGTGTTTGTAAATTGACAGTGTTTTCATACCACCTCTTTTTTTGGCGTATCTTACTGTACAATCTGGATATGCATAGTATTTTCTACCGCTTTCTGTGGTATGAATCAAAACCGGCTCATTTGTTAGATATCTCTTGTCTTTTGTTTCTTTTTCAATCAAAACACAACCTCTATAAAACGGTGCAAACACCGAAACATAATGATCAAATCTAGATTTTTTAATTTTTAGGGTTGCCATAACTTCTAAATCTGTTACCTCACCCTTGATATCTAATGGATCATCCGGATTTTGCATCAAATAAACAACACCCTTCGTTCTTACTTTTCTAAGAACTTTATATTTTTTCTTTGCCATCAGTTCAACCTATAATTCTTTCCAGGCTCTTTCTCAATTTCAAAGAAGAAACCATTGCACTTTTCAACAATTCTTCCAACAACTGCTTCATTGATATCAATCATTTCCTGGCTTGTTCTTTCGCATGATATGATTGTCTGCATGTTGTTGTTATAGCGATAATCAATCAAATCAAAGATTGCTTTATCATCCAATCGATTTGCACTAGATTTAAACAAATCATCTAGATACAAGATTTGAGCGTGTTTAGCACGTTCTAGAAGCGAATAATCAAAGTTGCTAATAGAATTGCTCAACTCAATATATCTGACGTACAGAACACGTTTATTTTGCTCTAACAACCAATTACTGATTCCTGAACAAAGATGTGTTTTCCCACATCCACTCTGTCCTAAAAACATCAGCCAATTGCAAGGCATGTGTTCTGCAAAATTGTTTTTACAATCGGCAATGTAATTCACTGCCATTTTTTTGATTGCTTCCTGCCAAGGATCAGATGCAACGAAATCATTGATTCGTTTGTTCAACAAATCTTTTAAACCACTGTTCTTTTTGTTCTTCTCAATCCATTCACTGCGATAGCTTGATAGTTTCTCACAGTCATTTCTTTTTGAACAAAATACCTTTGTTGCAGCTACCAAGTATTTCCCGTCATAATACGCTGGCTTTTCCCAAATACCACAAGCGCCTGCTGCCATGCATTTGTCACAATCACTTTGGCAATGTTTGCTTTTAAGATATTTCTTATTTTCTTCATTTTGTTTTTGGATTATTTCACTAACTGACTGCATTACATCTTCATTCCTTTCTTGATCACAAATTTACTTGCTTCCTGAACCGGTATCACACTGTTTAAGTAAATTTCAAACTTAGATCCAAACAACGTATCTGGTCTTAGATACTTATTCATCTCTGTATCGTTTAACCATTCATGCGCTTTCACATCAATCACAAGCTTAAAGTCTTCTAATCTGAATCCCTCATTCCATCTAGCATGAATCTTCTCTCTAGCAATTCGATTGCTATGTTTGTAATGCTTTGAACATTTAGAATTCAAGTAGTCAATAATTTCAACATAAGGGATTGTTTCTGATGCTGATAAATCAGTGTCGTCGGAACTTTCTTTTATATTTCTTTTATTAACTGTGTTACTAACTGTGTATATAACTGTCTTAGATTGGTCATTTTTGACCATTGTACATTGGTCATTTTTGACTATTCTACAATTGCCGTTTTCGACCGTTCGATTAGTCACTTTTGACCAATCGATAGATAAAGCATTTTTTAACTTTTGTCCTACTTCTCCAAACGCATACCAAGTTGTATGATTCCATGGATTTTCGTTATAGTTTCCCTTAACTAACAAGTCCAGTTCAACCATTTTATTTAAGATTCTTTTTATCTTTTGAACATTCCAATAAGGGAACATTTTATGCAATCCTTCATATGTATTGAACGTCCAATGTTTCCCATCCTGGAAGTTGTAATTATTTGCTTCGTTCTTGCTGATCCAAAAACAAAACATATCGAACATGATAGCTATTTCAACTCCATATTCATTCGCAATTTCTGCATCAAAACTGTGTTTCATTTTCTATCCTCAGAATAAAGATATTTCCTTTATTCTCTTTCTATTCCTTGTATTACTTTTAGGTAGAATAACAAGCTCATAAAGCCTTCCATCTACCTGATAAAAACGATATGCTGCACCCATACAAGAAACATTTTTTCTTTGTACGAGAGCAGCTGTTATTCCATATTCTTCAAACATATAAACTGCATCAGGAACTACCTGTAGAACCTCATATGATGCATTTTGAACCTGGATAACATCACCTGTATTAACATTAGTAGCTTCTTTCATTTATTTCTCCCGTCTTGTATAATTACCTCGAAAAGAGGTATATTTATATGAAATTTGATAATGATTTTTTAAATTTTGCTTTTAAATCGTGGCCTTATATAGTCGCGATAATTCCATCTTGTGTAGGCCTTCATAAGTCGATTAAAGTAGAGAAGATTATAGCTGCTAATAAGGAACTTGTTTCTATAATCCAAGCTCGTGCACCAATTACTCAAGAGCATTACAATCAATTATTAAGTGTTTTCTCTGATTATTTAGACAAAGCCGCTAGATACAATAAATCAGATGGAAATAAACTATTAAAGGAATACAGATCTGCTTATTTAAAATCTAGAATGTTAATCCCTGACAAAGAACTACATGATAAAATGGATGAAGTTAATACGTATTTGTTAGATAACAAAAATTCAAAAATTAAATCTGAATTGGAATTCACAAATATGTTGGCTGATATATCCGACTCTTTCAGTCTTTTTCTAGATCAAATTGAAAGAAACGCATGACATAGTCCAAATGCACATGCATGTCCATAGAACCAAAATTTAAAATACTGAATTGCATGTCTTTTAATATCGTCTTTATAGTCATAGAATTTAGTTTCAATAAATTCTAAAATAAAAGCAATCGTGATTGTTACCATCCATCCAACATCCACTGCAAATTTAACATCCATTCCATTCCCTACTTTCTTTTCGCATAACTCAATGATTCAAGATTCTGCTTTTTCATTTTCCTTGTTGTACGAACATAGATTCTTGTAGTTTCTAAACTAGAATGGCCCAAAATGTCAGCTAGTTCTGCAATCGCATTTTCACCATTCTGCATCAAATACTGAATCGCAAACAAATGTCTGAATGCATGAGGATGTACTTTACCAAGCTTAATCCCTCTGCATTTACCAGCAATCATCTTTAAGTCTCTAGACAACACACGAGCGTTTACAGGACTTTTCTTATCAGAAGATGTAAATATATACCCTTCTTCAATTTTGTTGTCCTTGCAATATTTTAGAAGCTCTCGTCGCAAGTCTGAACGTAGAATGATTCCTCGACCTTTTCCTTTGTTCATAACATACACATTGTCATCCGTTACTGCTTCTACAGTAAAGAACTGTAGTTCGCTCAAACGAATGCCCGTATACCCAAACACCTTCATAATCTCGTATAAGTCCATACGATTGATTTCACGAGCTTTTTTCAATAGTCTTTGAAATTCATTAGACTCTAGAATATCATCCAAAGAATCGTCTTTCTGGACTCTTACGTTCTTCAATAAATTCTTTGAATAATATTTCTTAAGTTTCAGGAAATTGAAATCATCATCTGAATCGATGATCTCTGCATATTTAATAAATTTATTAATTATCACGATATAGTTGTTTACTGTACTGATTTTATAATCATGCAGCAGTTTATTTTTAATGCCAACTATATCGCTCTTTTTTATTTCACCATCAGGCAATGAGTTAACAAACAAAGTAGCAACATGCTTGTATTTACGAATGGTATTCTTACTTTTCTCATCCGCTGTTTCTTCTTCAATAAACCCGTCAATTTTTGTTTGCAACTCATCCTTAGTCATATTACTTAACTACCTGGATGATTGTTGTAACCAAAATCTTAGTAGATAAGAACACACATACATTCAATGCAAGTAAAGCGATATTAACGATCGTACATGCAACTACATAATTCTTTGGCTTATGTTTCAAATTAATGAGATACTTGTCATCTAACTTATTAATCTCATAATTATCGAAATCGGGAATCACCCAATTTTCTTTTTCTTCTTTTTTTGCCATTTTCATTACTCCTTTAATTTTCTGTGATATAATAATCATGTGGTTAATTTATGCAGGGCTGCTGCCCTAGCACTCTTGTCCAAGAGTGCTTTTTATTTGTTCCTTCCAAATGTCATTAAGTGCACTTTTAGTCTCAGGAAAATACTCAACAAATATTGGGGTTGGAACTGCAAGAATCTTTCCAAGCATAGTGTCTCGATATGATCCTTCAAATATTTCACCCTTTTTATTTTTTTGTCTGCGTAGATTATGTAAAATCTTTCTAGCTTGTGTATCTTTTACAGGTAAAACAAGCATCACATCTCTAACAGTCACATATGCTTTCATTTTTCTTCGTTCTCCTTTCCTTCTGAGCCTTTTCTTTTGCTCTGAGTCAAAATACATGCGATAAAACCTCGATCATACTCGTTGATGTCATATCCCATCTTTTCGAGCGTATCCAAAGCTTCTTTAGTGACATTTTCCTCATCAGTCATTACATCCCTCCTTTTAAAATACTTTTTGTATGTTACACATACATTATAAGTATGCGTTGCATACTATGTCAACTTTAAATTATTCAAATAATTTGTTTTTTTGTATACTCGGCATACTTTTTAATGTATAATCACAGTGTAAGCAGTTAAGAGGTGAAAATCGTGGAAGAACATATAGGGTCGAGAATATATAAAATACGTAAACATTTTAATTTGAGTATGGAAAAATTCGGTAAACAAATAGGTATCTCAAAAGGTTCAATCAATAACATTGAAAAAGGAACTACCAATCCATCAAGCCAAACCATCAATTCTATATGTCGAGAATTTAACGTTGACTATGTATGGTTAACTGAAGGTATTGGAGACGATATGTTCATTTCTATACCTGATTCAAAAATAGATCAGCTAATCGAAGATTATGGATTAAAGCCAGAAGATAAATGGCTTGTGCGAGGATACCTTGAAGCACCGCCGGATATAAAGCAACAAGTTGCAGATTATTTGTGGTCAATTGTAAATAGAGAATTAGCTAAAAGAGAAAAAGAAAAGAACAACAAATAGGTTGTTCTTTTTTGGTTAGATTTATTGTATGATTAACATATAAAGTGGAAAGCGTTTACTTAGCGTAAACAATCGAGGGTTAAAAAATGAAATTATTCAAAACTATTGGGATTTCTGTGCTTGCACTATCTATGTGTACAGGATGCGCAAGCTACAAAGAAAGAGTTAAAGCTGATAACAAAACAGAAGAAGTTGAACTTGAAGATAGAAATGGTTTTAATTTATCATCAACAACTAAATATGAATTAGATAATGTTCAATTCCATGTACCTAACTATTTTAAAATCACTGATAAAGATGATGTTAATCCTGTTGTGTTCATAGCTGACAATTCAGATTTTACAGTAATGGGATTAACTTGGGTTAATGAAGAATTAAATGATTCTAGCATAGATGAATATACTGATTCGTTTTTAGAGATGGATGCCTTTAAGTATCTTCCAAAAAATTATGAAATAGAAGAAAAATCATTTAAAAATGAACAAGGAAACTATCAGTATTATAAACTAATAAGTAATAGTGGACACGTTATTCTTGATAATCAATCTATATACGCAAATGTAAATTTATATTTTATTTCAAACAACAAGCATAACGGATACGGAGTTTTATCTTATGTTCAGTATGACGGATTAGAATATAATTACTACAACGACATTTTGGATATAGTTGAGAATGTATCAATCACAGATGAAAAAGAAGAAACTACAAGTAACACAACCAGTTCAACTTCAGATTCATCAACAACTACAACAACGCCAAATACAGACTCAAGTGCAAGCACAAATTCATCCGCTCCAACTCCAACAGTAGGTCAGAAAAACGCATTGAATAGAGCTTTAGATTATTTAGATTATTATGAATTTTCAAGACAAGGACTAATTGACCAATTGCTTTATGACGGGTACACTCAAGAAGAAGCAGAATACGGCGCAGATCATACTAACGCAAATTGGGATGAAGAAGCTGCATTAAAAGCGATGGATTATTTAAGTGCCATGTCTTTTTCTAGACAAGGATTAATTGAACAATTGATGTTTGATGGATTTACACAAGAACAAGCTGAATATGGTGTAACACGAAACGGATATTAAAAGAATAAGCTAGGGTAAATTTCCTAGCTTATATTTCTTTTTTGCCAACTACTTCATCAGACCAAATTTTAGTCTTAATAGCATTCAAATCTTTCCACAATTGAGATTCTCTTTTTTTCTTAAATTTAGTATCCTTCTTTTAAATTTGCGCGTAAATACCTATAGGTATTAGTGTTATTCATTTTTAGGTGATAACAGCAGTCTTTGTGCATGATTATACAGAATTTGCAGATCATCCACGTTAAGTTTTTCTGCCAGGATAATTAATTTTTTTATCCATAAATCCCTTTCCATAAGATCATCCCTTTCCATTCATTTTCTATGAATAAAAAGAAAAACGTTTTCCTTATTATAATATATAATAAGTCTTAAATTTTATATGTCAATGCCTGTTTTGTATTAAATTGTGCAAATATAATACTAAAAAGTGCAAATGGTTATATATCACATTGCCAGTATTGAATTTTTTTCGGGGGGGGGTAGAATTTTTAATGAACTTTTGGTTATATTATTAACTAATTTTGTTTTGTAAATATTTATTAATATTTTGCATTTTTCATTACTCTTTTTAAAATGTGGTGTTATTATTCATGTGTACATGATAAATATTTTAGGCTTTTTTCTATTTCCTCAAGAAAAGATTAGCAGAGAATGAAAAACAGATAGTGATGTTGAGCAGCATACACTATCTGTTTTTCATTTTATATTCTTTCATAAATAGACATTATTTATGTCTATTTATAACAACTTATTCATCATATCAACAATGCTCTTGTCTTTTGTATCAAACCAGTGTGCATATGTATTGTGCAATGTTTCAACTGTATCTCCTAAGCGTTTGGCTATGTCAAAATCTGAGAATCCGGCCCCTGCCATGTTATTAATTAGAAATGATGCATGTGAATGTCTAAAATCATGGATTCTTATTTTAGGCAATCCATCATCTTTTTCTTTTGCCTTATTATATGCATCATCAAATCTTCTTTGTACTGTCTGAGGTGATATTGGTTTATAGTAACCAAATACAAATTTATCTTTTGTAAAATCATCCCATTTAGAACATTCTAAAAACCATTCTCGAAGCATTTTAGACAATGTATTAGGCATTGTGATAGTTCTATAGCTATTGTTTGTTTTTGGCGGTGTAAGCCATTTATTAGGGTCTTTCTCTTTGTATCTATATGTTTTGTTGATGTCTATAGTTTGTTTTCTAAAATCAATGTCCTTCCATTGTAGGGCCATTGCTTCACCTTTTCGTAATCCCATATAGAATAAAACAGAATAAAAACATTTCATCATTTGTTCATCTACTTCTTCAATAAACAAATCAAAATCATATTGCTGCCATATTGTCATTTCTTCTTTTCTTTCGTTCAATCTAAGATCTCGTTTCACATATGTCATTGGATTTGATTGGATGTATTCAGAAGTAACACCAAATTTATATAGCTTATTTAAAAAGAAATATATTCTTGATACATATGCCTTTGAATATTTCTCATCAAATTTGTTGATCAAGTTTTGCATTTGCCTTTTGTCCAGGAAATCAATGTCTTTCATTTCCTTAGAAAGAACATTGTACAAATATTCATCTGATTTTAGTGTTGATTCTTTTACGTACTTTTTATTATATTCTTTAAAAGCTTTATACAGTCTGTCAAAATTCATGTCTGATGGAAGCATAAAGAAATCTTTTCTGAATTCAACCTCAGCTTTTTGTGCTTCCCATTTAGAATCAAAACCACGCTTACGATATCTCTTTATACATTTACCATCTTTATATATTTTTCCGGCAAACATATATTTTCCTGTCTTCTTGTCTAATTCCACTGCCATTTTTTGTGCCCTCTTATATGTCCATAATATGCAAAAAAGGGGTATAATTCAATATTTTAATATCAAATTATACCCCAATATACCCCAAGACAAATAAAAAAGCCTTTAAATAAAGGCTTAAATTTCAATGGAGCAGATGAGGGGATTATATTAATACCTCATATCTATTGATATTTGATGTTATTTGCATCATTATCTACGTGTTTTGATAGCACTTTGTTGTTTTGTACCCCAAAATGTACCTCACTGCTTCACGCAAGAAAGATAATACAGTATAAACCATATTATGTCAAACATTTTTTTGCTTTTTTATTTTATTCAATTTCTGTTAACGGTGTTGGATCAACCCAAACACCACCAATCTTGACAATATTCTTTTGAACATTCACTGCATCGACTCTGATTCTAGATACGTAGACTACTGCATTTGTGGTATGCAGTACATTGTCATTATATCCATCTGAATTTGGTACTTTATCGACTAAGCGAATTGGAAACCAACCGCCTAATTGAGATAAGTAACAACATAAATCATCACCAATCTTTTTCAAGCCTTGATTACCAATTTTCATATGTACAGATGTAACATAGCTTCCTTCATGCAAGATTTGGTCGATAGCTTCTGCACTCGACTGTGTAACGCCTACTGGTGTATGGGGGTCTGTATCAATACCCGCATCATTTGTCCATCCAATCGCTACTCCATTACGATCAACACGATATGGATATTTTGTTCCTTTAATTACTCTACCAATGACACCTGACCAATCACCTTTTTTAACTGTAGAAGTTCCGTAGCAATTCACACTCAATGTGTTTGTACAGATAGGTAAATTAACTGAATATTTTTCTCCACTTGGAGTTGTAGGTTTTGGTGTTTCAACCTTTCCATCTAACTTTGCATTTACTTCATTAGCCAATTGTGGCATACGTGCTTCCAACCATGCTCCAGGGCATGATGTAGCCGCAAACATTTTGTGCATAGTCAATGATCCACTAGAATTTCCTGTATAGTTCAATCTAAATCCATATCGTTTACAAATATCAACACATAGATTCACCAAGCTATCCCAAGTAGCTTGCGTCATTTCTCCAGTTGCGTTATTAATGTTTCCACATTCAATTGTAATTGATTGAGAATCATTCAACCAATTTGAACTTGTCCATGCAGCATTTTCTTCATCAACACTGCATGCAATGTCTCCATTAATTCCAATACAATAATTGGAAGATGCTTGACGAGTATTTCGTGCAAAATAATCTGCACATTGTTTACCACTCCATGCCGCAGCCATGTAGTGTGGAGTGATTTTACAAACCTTATATCCAAAACGACCATCATAATGTTGTGATGTTCTGTTACAATATGTTGCTAATCCGGAATATGACATTCTTCATCTACACCTTCTTCCTTGCCATTGCTTAATTCTTCTTTTGCTTCTTCTGATAGATTCTCATAATCTACTACTTTTTCTTCATCATTCATTATTATTCCTCCGGTACACTAATTTCAGGTAATCCGCCAATACTAGTCAATAGCGAAACAATGCCTGACAAAACCGCTGACGAAATTACAACTCGCCAATCAACGGCTTCCAATAATGCAGATGCTCCAATAACACCAACAGCAGTTTGAGCAATTGTCTTTAATGCTCTGATACTTGCATAATAGCCATATTGAATCCACCATTCTTTACTATATTTTTTCATTTTCAAATACCTCCTATCCTAATGATAGTATTTAAATCGTTTGTACACTGTACAAAATAAAAGACCGTATTTAACGGCCTTATTGATACATATTAAACATGTCTCGTATATGTGTCTTAATCATTGTTTTTTCTTCATCTAAATCAACGCATCCATGAATCATAGTTACGATTTGTTGCATACATTTCATAGTCTTATCTAATTCACGATGAGACTTTTCTAAATCCATATCACCTTTTGTACGCGTATATTCTTCTTTGAACGCTTTATATTTTTTCAAATGTTCTGCAAGCTTATAAACAATATCTTCTGTTTCTGGATCATGAATATTATATCCATCATTATCTTCTTTTAATCGAGCTACAGTTGAAACTCCATCTTTTCCTATCTCAATTTGATATTTATTTCTCATTGCTTCTATAGTTTCGATGTCTTTGATATTATCTAAAGCTTGAGATAATGCATGGAAATAAGATTCTGCATATCCATATTTCTCTAACATGTTTACTGACTCATGCATTATCTTTTCATTAACTTCCATTGCTTTATGCATATATTTCACCTACGCAATCTTTTTAATGATAATGTTTGCATTTTGAACAGATAGATCTAAACCACTGTTATTTGCTAATGCAATTGTATAAGATGCGCCACATGGAACTTGAATTAGAGTGTCTCCATTTACATTTCCATACGCACTTGCAGTTGCAACAGTATAAATAGATTGTGTTCCACCAATTGCTTCTCCGTTTAGTTCAAGCACTAAAGAAGCTTGTCCTGCCGCTGCACTCGTAATATCCGCAGTATAAGTTACTTCATAGATACCTGGCTTTGTTAGTGTAAACAATCCACTTCCTAGATCATGAGCAAGCCAACCTTTACATGGACACTGGCATGATTTTGATCTTACACGATCTGTAGGAAACAATACATTATTTGAATTATCGACTGTCTGAACAGCCGTAGCAATACTATTAATCATTTCTTTTATCCTCCTATTAAAATAGGGATAGCCTTTCGACTATCCCGTTAAATCCAAAGGCAATTGCCTAATCACATATGTGCTAGATTATAAGTTGTTGTAGCCATTACATCCACATCCGTTGTTATAAGCGTAATATGGTGAACATGTAATGTAAGCTGGTTTTGGTGTTGGTTGCAAAGTATTAATAATGTTTGCTGATTGTGCCTGTTGGCTTAATTGGAAATTAGCCGTCAATAAATCACGGTCACGATCAGCTAAACGATCACGTAATTCTTGCATAGTGTTTGCATTGATCAACGCACGTGTTGCTTCACCTTCTGAATGAATTGCTGTTGTAATGTCACAAGTATTTTTGAAACTTTGAGCATTTACATTGTCAATTGCTCTTTGAGTGTTGCAGCAGCATTCTTGTTGCTGAGCTTGCAAGTTTTGAAGTCCTAACTGATTAGTATAGCGGCTTTCTAATACATCACGTTGAGTTTGACAACCTGTTTGAGATACATTTGTGTTTGTGTTAAAAATGTCTCGTTTAATGAATTCTTCATTTAATAAAGAATCATTCGTTAGGTTTCCGTTGCCATATCCTCCATATCCAAATAATACGAAGATTAGCAAGATCCAAATCCACCAACCTCCTCCGTCTCCAAAGCCGTCATTTCTTTCGGCTAAGTTGTAAGTTGGTTGAATTCCCATTCCGTTTTCCATCATATATGTTCTCCTTTCTTTCTATAATAACGGTTTAGCCGTTGTTACCTGATTCCAAACTGTTTTGCCATTTGTTGCAGTTGTTGCTTTTGTTGTGGATTTAAATTACCCATCATCTGATTTAAAATCATTTGTGGATTTTGACCACTGTTCATAAGCATTTGAAATTGTTGAAATGCTTGTGGATTTTTCTGTGACAACATATTCATTAACATTTGTTGGGGATTTCCCATATTCATCATATTCATTGGATTCATATTGCCCATAATACTTTTTAAAGGATTCATTTTGTTTGTGCTCCTTTCTTTGGTTGCTCATTAGCTTGTTTTGGTGGTTTGCTTAATGCACATATCAAATCATCTAATTTCTTTTCGATTCCATTCACACGATTTTCGATACTGTTAGAAGTATCTTCCGTGATTTCTTCAAATTTAAATTTTTTAAATGTTCCATCTAAAGATTTCATATAAAAAATAGATTTATTGTTATCAAATAAAATCGTTGGTAAATTTGCATTCGCAAAGTTTCTAGCTTCCTGCTCATCGTTCACCCATTTTCCATTAAAATCAAAATTACCTTGTTGTTGTGGTGTAATCTGATTATTAATGTTGATAGGTGGAATATTTGCATACTGTTGTACTTGCTGAATTTGTTGATCTATCATTTGTCTTTGCTGCATCAAGCTTTCGATTCTTGCTTGTGCTGGATTATAATTGTTATACATTTCAACCACCTCTTTACGCTTTAATTATATGGTTACGCAACAAATAATTTAATACTCGAATAATACTCATAAAATACCCAAAATAAAATGAGCAACCATTATAGATTGCTCACATATTTATCGAACATTTTTCTTGCTTTGCATACTCTGTTCCTTATGGTTTGTACTTCCACACATAATGCATCTGCAATTTCCGTGCATGACATATCATACACGTATCTCATAATCAAAACCTGTTCATATTTCTTTCTTAATCCAACAGATTTGATAAGTATTAATGCATCATTAGGACGTATTTCTTTTAATCTGTTAGCTTTGTTAATTCAAACCACCGCCTTAATTAAATTCGTTGGTTTGAATTAGCTTCGCAAGAACAATTATTCACATGATCATCTTTCCAATAACCACGACAAACAATAGTAGAATAAAGAACAATAATCACTAAAACCAATACTGTAATAATCGTTCTACTTGTTTTATAGTTTCGATCAATTAATTTTGAACAAAAACCATAAATGTTATCTACTTTTTCTTCTACATTCTGAAGTTTCTTGTTTGCATCTTTAATATCCATTTTTATTACGTTCCTCCAACGCTTCTACACGATTAAACAAAGTTTTTATTTGTTGTTTTAGTTCTGAAAGCTCCACTTCCATTGAATTGCTTCCTTTTTTTATTTCTGAAATTGAATCTTTAATATCACCTAAATCCGATTTAATATGTTCCAATTCATTCTTCAAAAATGCCATATTGGATATTTGCTCTCCATCCATCTTGCGTGTGCCACGATTATACGTAATAAATGCAATTACAAGCATGCATGCAGAAATAATAACACTAAGATATTCACCACTCATATTCGTTTTCCTTTCGAGATTTCATCCTATTTAAATGCAACAATTTACTAATTTCTTATTTAGTTAACTATTCTACATATCCATGATACTTTTCATGTAAGTAATCAATATAATTTGGGTATGCATTATTAAATAATTCTTCATAAGCATAAGCCATACCAGCATATGTTTGATTATTTGGATGTCCGTTTTTTCTAGAGTTGTTAAACACTGGACTATTAAAAAAATCGTTATCTTTTGTGTCTAAGAAAACAACACCAGCTTTATTTGCAATCTCTTTAATTGCATCTGAGAATACATCATAGCTATTACTATGTAAAGCGATGCTTGATAATACGATAGTTGCTGTAGGATTTTTGTTTAAGATGTTTCCGATAATTTTTCCATAATTACCATAGAATGTATCTGGGTTATTCTCATAGTTATCAGTCATATCATCAATAGTCCCTAAATATGATGTACCTAATTCATCTGTATCATTGATACCTAAAGCACAAATATAAATATCACATGATTCACTATTTTTAAGCAAAGTTAAACCTGTTTCAGCTTTTAACCAACTTCGTGTTGTCAATCCACCACTTGAAAAGTTAGTACAATGATTACCAACTAATCTACTTAGGATTTGACCCCACGACTGCCAATAATTATCATGCCAAGAATCTCCATAGCGTGTTTCACCACTTGCAAAACTATCACCAACAATACCCATGCTTTTATAGCACCCTAAAGAAGTATATTTAATATCATTCCCAAGCATAGCGTATGTAAATGTTTGAATTGTGTATTCAGATTTATCATAGACACAAGCACGGACATATTCAACTTTTTCAGTTGCCGTATATGTATATTCAGTATTAGCAAGCGTTCCAGTACAAATCGTGCTCACATATTCTAATTTACCTCCATATTTAGCAATTCTTGAGACATTTGAACCAGAAGTGTCAGATGATACAACTTTAATAGATTCGCCAGCCCTAAGAGTAATAATATCTGTGTACAAATAATTATCATTACTATAAATGTTACCAGTATTGGTAATATATCCATTATTTGTTGGTACTTGTTGTGTAACTAGCATTTTCTGTTTACATTCTTTAATTAAATTATTTCTGACATTTAAGACTTTAACATAGCTTTCCAATGGTTTGTTTGTTGAAATAGCAAAGTAAACAGCATTTTCTGGTACATCGAGTTCACCGTATTCATGCCCATAAATTTTACCGCCACTAACATAATTCCAATTTTTATCCATAAAAGTATATCCAGAATCATCATCTTGATATTGTTTTACGAAATAAAATAATTTATCAATATTTGATACGTTTATATAGTTAGTAGATGAATATTGAGCTAGTTTATAAACTGCACCAGTAGAATATTCAATATATGTCCCTTCATTCCAGACAACATCAATTTTATTACCTAAA
>OIZL01000243.1_pt1 | contig 46243 bp, 57 predicted proteins | sample 1588541 | NCBI WGS metagenome assembly OIZL01 (sample SAMN03283285) | human gut metagenome | biome: human-associated habitat; material: feces | host: Homo sapiens | place: Peru | collected 2012 | reverse complement strand
TAATAGTGCTAGTAATAACAATAATAGTAATAATAATACTAGCAGTAGCAGTAATTTTATCAATTGCAAATAACAATCCAATAGAAAACGCAAGAGAAGCAAGATTTAAAAATGATGTAAAAACAATGCAGGAGGAACTAGAGTTATTAAAGGCAAGTAATTATGCAAAAAATAATGGAACAGGTTATAGCGATCCTACAACAGGAAATCAAATAGAATTAACTGATTTAAAATCATCAACTAATTATACAGATGATTTTGAAGTAAAAGAAGGAGAATTGTACATCAAAAGTGGCAATAAATTAACAGACAAAGAAAAAAATTGGCAAAAAAATTAGGAGTAGCAGAAGAAAAAGCATCAATAACATTTGACAGAGTAGATAAGACAAAAGCGTTGGTAATAGGAAGTGAAGTAACAGCATCAAATGGAGAACCATTTTATGTAATAGGAGGAGATACAGTAGGAACTGGAATATCAAATTCTACACAAGACATACTACTACTAGCAAAATATAACTTAAAAGAAGAAAATGGAAAACTAATGCAAGATACAAGTGGAGCAAGTAATCCATGTGCATTTTCAGACACAAATTATTGGAGTAGTGTAGAAGGAATAGCATATCCAGATACAAATGGTAAATATCCAGATTTAAATAATGAAGCAAAGTATGGTACTGGATCATCAGTAATAGCCAAAGCAAAAGCATATGGTGAGTCACTTGGAGTAACAGGAAGATTAATGACATATGAAGAAGCGAAAGCGTTAAAAACAGATTATTCAGAAATCTTATATGGACTAAATACAGAGAAAGGCTACTTAAATTACTGGCTCGGTTCTGCGGACAGCGGGGGCAGTGTGTGGTATGTGGACGGCGGGGGCAGCTTCTTGCTCGACGACAACACTTTCGTTAGCGCTTACAGCATCGGGGGCCGCCCAGTTATAGAAGTACCAAAATCTTCAATAAATTAAACATTATAAAATAATAAAAATGAATGTAAGTATTATTTTGACTTTCATATATATAAAATTTTCATAGGTATAGAAATGTTATTTTTTAATGCATCTATACCTTTTTGCTATATAAATATAAAAATTATATATTTATTGTTTATACTTGACATAAATTTATTGCAATGATATAATTAGGCGGAAAAAAATTAATACTCAAATATAATTATATAGGAGGAGATTTTATGAAGGATATAGTTGTTAATAATGTAAGAGTTTTATTAAAAGATGAAGCTGTAAGATTAAACGATGTAAAACCACTGTGCATTAGCATATATAATGTTTTTACTGAAGTAATGAGTTTTACTCCTCTTGCAAATATATTTTTTAAATATATTTCAAACTATAATAATATACTTAGTGCATATGACCTAATGGAATTGGTAGATAATTTTAAGCATGAAGTAAAAATTGAAGACTTGTTTGATTTTAAATTTTTAAAGAGAAGTCAATCAAAAGATGTTCCTAATACTTTTGTTAAATTTGAAACCTATAAACTTTTTTATTATTCATTTTGGCCAGCTTATGTTAAAGCATTAAAAAATACATTAGATAATGGAAAAGAAAGATTGATTTTTAGATATAAAATAAAAACATCATTTGTAAAACGGGTATATAAAGATTGTGAGGATCCATTTTATGTATTTGAAAAGGAGATATTTGAGCTTTTTGATGTAAATGAATTTGAAGTATCGATAAAAAGAAATGAGGAAATGTATTTAATAAAAATTTAGTTTTTTAATATTTGTTTTTTCTATTGCTAAAATGTGATATAATATTTGTGGTGATAAATTTGACACAAATAATTGATATAAATGATAATATAGAAAAAATAGAATTGTTAGAAAAAATAAATTTCTTAGCAAATGAAATAAAGCAAGGAAAAATTGCAATACTTCCTACAAGTACCATTTATGGCATTTGCACAAATGCATTCAATGAAGAAAGCGTTAAAAGAATATATGATGTAAAAAAAAGAGATGTTTCAAAACCGTTAATTGTTTTAGTAAATAGCAAAGAAATGTTGAATAATATAACATATGGATTAAATGACTTAGAGGAAAAAATCACTGAAAAATTTTGGCCGGGTCCTTTAACTGTTATATTAAAAAAGAAAAACAATATTTCAGATGTAGTTACTGCAAACAAACAAACTCTAGGAGTAAGATGGGATAGTAATTTTGTTATAAATAAAATACTAGAAATTGCAAAAGTACCTATAGTGGCACCTAGTGCTAATATTTCAGGTCATAATAATGCTGATAGTATAGAGAGTATCGAAGAAGAAGTTAAAAGAAAAGTGGACTATATTGTAAATATAGGTAAACTTACAAATTTAGAGACTTCTACTTTGATACAAATAGAAAAAGAGGATATAAAAATTTTACGTGAAGGGAGAATTAAAAAAGACGAATTGATTAAATTTATATAACTCTTTATCTAAAACTTTACTTTTTAGCATTTTTGTGCAATAATATATTTGTATTAAAAATTAAAAGGAGTGGAAAAAATGATTTATATTTTAACCGGAGGACCAGCTACAGGAAAAGGCACAAGATCAGACATTTTAGCAAAAGCACTTGATATACCTCATATATCAACTGGAGATATATTAAGAGAAGTAAGTAAGCAAAACAAGGACATTGCCGACAAACTTTCAAAAGGCGAACTTATTTCTGATGAAATAATTACAGAACTTTTGAGAGACAGAATTACAAAACCTGATTGTAAAAAAGGCTTTATTTTAGACGGTTATCCAAGAACTGTAAGCCAAATAAAACTTTTGGATGATCTACTTTCAAGTTTGGGTAGAAGTATTACAAAAGTTATTGAACTTACAGCACCTGATGAACTTGTTTTCAAGAGAATTCTTGAAAGAAGAAAGTGTGAAAAATGTGGAAGAATGTATGGCATAGATTTCCCACCAAAAACAGAAAACATTTGTGATGATTGCGGTGGAGATTTAGTAATACGTACTGATGACACAAAAGAAACTTTGAAGGCAAGAATTGACACTTACAAGGCAAATTCAAAGGAGATTTTGGAATACTACAAAGAAAAAGGATTATTAATGACTGTTGATTCTTCAGGTCATCCTGAAAGGATAGTTGAAGAAGCATTAGCTGATTAGTGGAAAGTGTGAAGAAATGATAAATATAAAAAATGAACATGAAATTAAACTAATGGAAGATGCAGCAGAAGCTTTGAAGGCTGCACTTTCAGCCATTGAAAAAGAGATTAGACCGCGGAGTTACGACCATGCATTTAAATAATGTCGCTGAAGCGGCTATGAAAAAACATGGAGCGATACCAGCTTTTAAAGGAGTACCTTGTCCTTATCGTGGTGGTAAAGACTATAAATGGGCTATTTGTACATCAGTAAATGATGAAATAATTCATGGAATACCATCAGAAAAATTTGTATTAAAAGAAGGAGACATCGTTTCTGTTGATCTTGGAACATACAAAAATGGTTGGTGTTCAGATGCAGGAAGAACTTATGGTGTTGGAAAAATTTCTCCAGTTGCTGAAAAACTAATTAAGGTAGCAAAAGATGCTTTCTTTTATGCAGTTGATAAAGCTGTTGTAGGAAATAGAGTAGGCGACATATCCAATGCAGTTCAAACCTATGTAGAAAAAAATGGTTTTTCTCTTTTAAGGGAATATCAAGGTCATGGAATAGGAGAGGATATGCATGAAGATCCAGGAGTGCCGAATATTGGAAAAAGGGGAACAGGACCTAGACTAAAAAAAGGTATGGCACTTGCAATTGAACCTATGATATGCGAAGGTAGTCCAGACGTATACGTAAAAAGAGATATGTGGACTGTCGCAACAATGGATAAAAAATTAACAGCATATTATGAAAACACTATTGTTATCACAGATAAAGAACCTAAAATATTAACAATATAACAGTTCGAATAAAATAACTTCTAAATCAAAATTTTTTTAATAGTTTTGAATAGAAGTTATTTTTATTATTATTTTTTATAAAATATGTAGAATATGTTGAAAATTTTTTCTTGATAAAGTAAAATTATATATTATGAGGTGATATATTTGAAAAAATTTATTGATAAAGAAACAGGAAATATAATAACCGTTTTAAATGTTGATGAGGCAAAAAAGATTCTTGAAATGTATATTGAATATTGTCAAGGAAAACGTGAAGTAAAAAAAGGCAGACTTAATCTTGTAAATTATCTTGGAGATTTTATAAAATATTCAAGTGAAAAAGATATGTCTAAGTTTTATGATATACTTTTGAAGTTAAAAGAAACATTAGAGTTTTCTAAATCAGAGCAAAAAGCATATGACTCTTTACTTTCTTTTTTTGAAATATATAATAAAATAGATAAGGGAGAATTTGAAATAAGCGGTGTTATTAATTTTATAACAAATGAAATTAATAAAAAACAATTAATTAATGAAAAAATCAATAATTCTGAAGAACTAAATTTTGAGGAAAAACTAAATAATATATTTTTTAATGAAAGTTTTGATTTGTCAATTCTTGCAAAAAATGCTTGCAAAAAATGGAATGAATTATTAAAAGAACGAATAAATGCTGCTAATGGAGAGATAGAGGTAAGTTTAAAAGAAGAGATAGCATATCAAGATTTGTTAGCTTTTAGTAATAAGGATAATTTGATAGTTTCACTAAAAAACAATTCTATAGAAAATGGTAATGACAAAGAAGATGAAAAATCAAAAGTTCTTAAAGAGGAGAAAAGAAACGAAGAAATAAAAGAAGAAGAAAGAAAAATAGAATTAAGAGATGAAGAAGCTTTTATTGGTCCAATAATAACATCAAATAGTGAGGAAGCAATTAATGCTGATAAAATAAAAGAAGCTACAGAAGATGTGTCTTTGAGAGAAGCTGCCGACACTTTTAATGATGCAATTGATGCATCTAAAAATAATAATTCAAATAATTCTAATGACTCATCTTCATTTGGAACTTTGAGGGATATGTAATGGAAAGTAAATTTGAATATGAAAACTCTATTTCAAAGGTAAATTATATAATCAATAATTTATCGACTGAGGATTATAACAAAATACCTAAAAATGTTGTTGATTTCTTTAATAATAATGCAAGTGATGTATTTTTTAAAAGTGAAGATATAGGTGCTAAAAAGGTTATGGAAAATTTAGATGCTACAGATCTTAAGTTTTTAAAAATAATTGATTATTATATAAATAAATAATTGAAAATTAAAATATAAAAAAAGCAATAGGATTAAAAAAATTCTATTGTTTTTCTTTTTTATGTGATAGAAGTTCAAAATTTATTCAAAAAAATCATTATTTTCATTGACAGTTTAACATAAATTTGTTATAATATACATGTTAATTGATGCCTATGTATAAATTCATAAGCATCTTATGTAATATGTATAGGAGGAATGCTAGATGGCAAAAGACGATGTTATTGAAGTTGAAGGATTAGTTACAGAGGCTTTACCTAATGCAAATTTTAAAGTTAAACTTGAAAATGGTCATGAGGTTTTAGCTCATATTTCTGGAAAACTTAGAATGCATTATATTAAAATTTTACCTGGGGATAAAGTTAAGTTAGAACTTTCTACTTATGATTTAACTAAAGGTAGAATTACTTGGAGAGGAAAGTAGTCTCTTAATACATTACATGATTTATGCAATAAACATTTAAGTTGAAGCGGCTGTAGAAAGAAAAGCCTAAAATCTTTCTATTTTAATTTAGTGTTTATTATATATTAACTTACTTTTGTTAATAAAATTTAACAAAGCTTTTTAAGGAGGATTTAAAATGAAAGTAAGACCATCTGTAAAAAAAATTTGTGAAAAGTGCAAAGTTATCAGAAGAAATGGCGTAGTTCGCGTTATTTGTGAGAATCCAAAGCACAAACAAAGACAAGGTTAATGTGGGGGTGTAAATAGGAAATGGCACGTATAGTCGGAGTTGATTTACCAAAAAACAAAGTAGCAGAAATTGGACTAACAGCAATATATGGTATTGGTCGTTCTGCATCAAGAAAAATACTTGCTGAAGCAGGTATAGAACCAACAAAAAGAGTAAAAGATTTTACAGAAGATGATGAAGCAAAAATAAGAGCAATCATCGAAAGAGATTATGTTGTTGAAGGTGACCTTCGTAAAGAAACAGCATTAAACATTAAAAGATTAATGGAAATTAATTGCTATAGAGGACAAAGACATAAAAGAAAATTACCTGTTCGTGGTCAAAGAACAAAAACAAATGCTAGAACAAGAAAAGGTAAAGCTAAACCTATAGCAGGTAAGAAAGGAGTATAAAAATGGCAGCTAAGAAAAAAGTAGTTACAAAGAAAAAAGTTAAAAAGAATGTATCAACTGGTGCAGCTCACATTCAATCTTCATTTAATAATACAATAGTTACAATGACAGATTCACAAGGTAATGTTTTATCTTGGGCTAGTGCTGGTGGACTTGGATTTAAAGGTTCAAGAAAAAATACTCCTTTTGCAGCAGGTCAAGCAGCAGAAGCAGCAGCTAATGCAGCTAAAGAACACGGTTTAAAAAGTGTTGAAGTATTTGTAAAAGGACCTGGTTCAGGTAGAGAAGCAGCTATAAGATCATTACAAGCTGCAGGATTGGAAATAAACATGATAAAAGACGTAACTCCAATCCCACATAATGGTTGTAGACCACCAAAAAGAAGAAGAATATAGTGGGGGTGTAAATAGAAAATGGCAAGATATACAGATGCAGTATGTAAAAAATGCAGAAGAGAAGGAACAAAACTTTTCTTAAAAGGTACAAGATGTAATTCAAATAAATGTGCTATTGATAGAAGATCTTATGCTCCAGGACAACATGGAAAAGCTAGAACTAAATTATCAGAGTATGGTCTTCAACTTAGAGCAAAACAAAGAGCTAAAAACTATTATAGAGTTTCTGAATCTCAATTTAGAAAATACTATGATGAAGCTTTTAGACGTGAAGGAATAACTTCAGATATTCTTTTCGAGCAATTAGAATTAAGACTTGATAATGTTGCTTACAGAATGGGAGTAGGTACTTCAAGAGCTGAAGCTAGACAACTTGTTGGATATGGAATGATTGAAGTTAATGGAAGAAAAGTTAATATCCCATCTTTCATTTGTAAAGTTGGAGATGTTATCAAAGTAAGAGATGCTAAAAAAGATAACAAAACAGTAGCATCAGTTTTAGAAGCAAACAAATTAAAAGCAATTCCAGCTTGGATGGAATTTGATAAAGAAAATTTAACTGCTAAAGTTTTAAGAAAACCAGTTAGAGAAGATGTTGACTTAGAAGTTCAAGAAAACTTAATAGTTGAGTTATATTCTAAAAACTAATTAATTAGTTGATTTAATTAAGATCATTTAAATTATATTTTATTAATGCGTGTAATCAGAGCGTGTTAGAAGGAGGAAATAAAATGATTGAAATGCAAAGACCAGATATTAAGTGTGTTGAAGTAGATGCAGACACATATTATGCAAGATTTGAGGTAAAACCTTTAGAAAGAGGTTTTGGAATTACTCTTGGTAATTCTTTAAGAAGAATATTACTTTCTTCATTACCTGGATATGCAATTAACACTATAAAAATAGACGGTATAACTCATGAGTTTTCTACAATACCAGGAGTTAGTGAAGATGTTACAGATTTAATACTTAATTTAAAACAAGTATGTTTAAAATCTGATGACATGGATGATAAAAAATTATCAATAAAAGCAAAAGGACCATGTGAAGTTAAAGCTGGAGATATTATATGTGAAGATCCATCAATGAGTGTTATAAATGAAGATTTACATTTAGCTTATCTTGATGATGGAGCAGAACTTAATATTGAAATGACTGCTGTTAAGGGCAGAGGGTATATGCCTAGTGATAAAGTAAATACTGAAGGAATGAGTGTTAATACTTTACCAATAGATGCAATATTCACACCAGTAAAAAAAGTAAGTTTTGAAGTTGGAAAAACAAGAGTTGGTCAAGATGCTGATTTTGATAGCCTAACAATGGAAATTTGGACTAGCGGTGTAATAGAACCTTATCAAGCATTAAGTATGGCAGCAAAAATACTTAATGAACACTTAGAATTATTTATTGACTTATCGGAGATAGCAAAAACTATGTCTATAATGTCTCAAAGAGAATTATCTATGAAAGATAAACTTTTAGAAACACCAATAGAAGATTTAGATTTCTCAGTAAGATCATACAACTGCTTAAAAAGAGCAGGAATTCATACTGTTGCAGATATTGTTAATAAATCTGAACAAGAAATGATAAAAGTAAGAAATCTAGGTAAAAAATCTCTAGAAGAAGTTATTAATAAGGTAAAAGAATTAGGATTAGAATTTAAACGTAAAGAAGACTAATTAAAGGAGGAAATTTAAAATGCCAGGAACAAGAAAACTTTCAAGAACAACTTCTCATAGAAATGCAATGCTAAACAACTTAGTTACAGCTTTAATTCTAAATGGTAAAGTTGAAACTACTTTAGCAAAAGCAAAAGAAGTAAAACCTTTAGCAGATAGCCTAATCGATTTAGCAATAAAAGAAAAAGATAACTATGAAGAAAAAGAAAAGAAATTATCTAGAGCTAAATTAGATAAAAATGGTAAAAAAGTTAAAGAAACTAAAACTTCAAAAAATGGAAATAAATATGAAGTTATAGTAAGAGAAGTAGTAACTGAAAAAGTTAAAGTAGATAAACCATCTAAACTTGCTGCAAGAAGAAAAATGTTCAATACATTAAATAAAATCAGTGATTTTGATGGAAATACTGTTGATTTAACAGAAAAGCTATTTAATGAAATAGCACCTAAATATGAAGCAAAAGGTGGATATACAAGAATAGTTAAACTAGTAGCTAGAAAAGGCGATGGTGCTGAAATGGCTATTATAGAATTAATATAATAATATTGATTAAAAGAATAAGACTATACCAATTACAGTTTATTGGTATAGTCTTTATTTATGTTTTCATTTAGAAGAATTGACAATATATTTGAAGCGAAAATATCAATATCTAAACTTTGTTTATCAGTTTCATTTAACAAGTTTAATACTTTTGGGCTTATTTTAGTAAGCAAGTTAATATTTGAAACATTTGATAAGCTTGAAAGCAGAGTTTTTCCGTTGGATGACATACTTAATATATGTGCGTAGTTTATGTTTAAATATAGCTTGTTAAAATCAATCTTTGTTATATTTAAAAGTATATTTAAAATCATTCTCTTAATACTTGATAAAGTATATCTTTTAGATTTTATATTATGAATAAACTCATCATAGCTTTTTGATATACTAAGAGCAGATATAATTTTATTTTCTATACCTTCTGTTATTCCATTTATGCTTTGTAAGTTTTGTATATTCTTCATATTATTTAAAATACTAAATTTAATTATATTATAAATATCATCATTTAAAAGTGGTTTTTGTGTTAACATTATTTCGTACATATCATCTGGTACATATTTTTCTAATATTTTTAAATCTTTCTTAAGCATTATATATTGTCTGATGCTTGTTGCACTAGTAAAGTTTTCTTCTTTTTCTATATTAGTATCAGAAATACTATTACCTTTTCTTTTTACAGTATAAGGAATAATTTTACTATTTGTTTTTTTCAATGCTTTAAGATATTCGATTGCAAGAATATTGTTAGGTTTCTGTAATTCTTTTATTTGAGGTGGAGTTAAATAACTTTTTAAAGCATTTTCATGTGCTTTAGCATATGTTATTCCTTTTTTCATTTCTTCTTTAGTTAGTTTCAAAATCTGTTCTTTATTTATTAACTCTATTTTGGCAATATCAGATATATCATTTATATCACCACTTTCAGAACCGAAAAAAACATAATCTATAATATTTAATTTATTTAGCAAGTCTATAGCGCCTGTTGCAAAATATTCACCACTAGATATAGAATAAAAGGTTGGTAGTTCAATTACTAAATCAACTCCATTTTCTATAGCTGCTTTTGCCCTTTTAAATTTATCGTATATGGCAATATTACCATTTTGAGTGAAACTTCCAGACATAAGCACTACTACAAAATCAGCATTTGCTTTTTTCTTTGCTTCTTGAATTAAATATTTATGACCATTATGAAATGGATTAAATTCTGCAATTATTCCTGCAACTTTCATAGTGTATTTTCCTCCTTTACTTGCCTTTTTTATCAATTTATGCTAATATATATATTAACATAAATTTGTAAAGTTTTCAAGTGAGGTGATATTTTGAAAGAAGTAAAATTATATACAGATGGTGCTTGTAGTGGAAATCCAGGTCCAGGAGGGTATGGTGCTATTCTTATATTTAATGGGAAAGAAAAAGAAATTTCAGGTGGCGAAAAGGAAACTACTAATAACAAAATGGAAATAATGGCAGTTCTAGAAGGATTAAAAATGTTAAAAGAACCTTGTGAAGTAACAGTATATAGCGATAGTGCATATGTAGTTAACTCTATTGATAAAGGTTGGATATACGGTTGGAAAAAGAATAATTGGAAAAAATCTGATAAATCTACTGTAAAAAATATTGAACTTTGGGAAGAAATGTTAAGACTTATGAATATTCATAAGGTAAAATTTGTAAAGGTAAAGGGACATAGTGATAACGAGTATAACAACAGATGTGACGCACTTGCTGTAAAAGCAAGAGAAAATTTATAATGTTCTTAAAATCACCATATTAGCATAGGATGTTATATGGTGGTTTTTGTATGAAAAATTATTTAGAAAAATACATAAGTGAAAATATAAAAATAATAAAAATACTTGTTGTTTCAGTGGTAGTGGGAATTATTATTGGAATTATTCTAATTCATTTTTTTAATAATGAATTAAGACAAGAGTTCGTGGGGAGTATAAAAGAAACGCTAGATATTGCAAAAAGTGGAAATTTTGAAAATATAAACATAATAAAAAATGGTATAATATCTAATATTTTAGTTGTTGGTTTGATATATTTAGCAGCAATAACTTTAATTGCACCTATATGTATAACTTTTATAAATTTCTTTAAAGGACTAACTATAGGGATGTATATATCTACACTTTTTTATGTATTTGGTGTATGGAAGGGACTACTTGCTAGCTTTTTAATTGTCATTTTACCAAATATAGTATATTTTCCAGCGTTTATATATATAAGTACAAATGCAATTAAATTTTATTATGAAATAACAGAAAGTAAAAATAAATTATCTTTAATAGTAAAAGAAACATATAAACTAATAATTGCCATATCACTTATAATTTTAGCTGTTTTAATTGAACAACTTTCCAGCTTTGGAGTGATAAATTTATACGTTAAATGATAGTAAAATCATATAAAATTACAAAAAGCTACAAAAAAATAAAAAACATTACATAATTTTTTCTAAAACTATTGCAAAATTGAATGAAATAGTGTAAAATATGACTAGTGAAACGGAGGACTAAAAAATGAAGATTATAATTGATGAGTTTATCGAAAGTTTAAAATCAAGACAAGCATCTGCTAACACACTTGCTTCTTATGAAAGAGATATTATAAAATTTGATAAATACTTTACTCAAAAAGGGAAAAAAATTTTTGATTTGACAAAAGATGATATGCAAGAATATGTAAATCATTTAAAGGATACTGGAAAATCTAATTCAACTATTTCTAGAAGTACAGCATCTCTTAAGAGTTTTTATAGATATTTGGTAAATAAAAAACTTGCTGAAGATAACATTGTAGAAAATATTGAGGTTCCTAAAGTAGCTAGAAAAGAACCTATGATTTTAACATCAGCTGAGATAGAAAAATTATTAGAGCAACCAGATCTATCAGAATTAAAAGGTCAAAGAGACAAAGTAATGCTTGAAATTTTATATGTAACAGGTATAAGAGTAACAGAACTTGTATCATTAAGAATTGACGATGTTAATTTCAGTAGTGGATATATAAGGGTTAAGAAAAAGAATTCTGAAAGACATATACCTCTAGGAAATCGTTCTATGAAACTATTAAAAGAATATATGGAAAGAGTAAGACCTTTACTTATTAGAACTGAGGAAGAAAAATCATTATTTATTAATACAAATGGACAAAAAATGACAAGACAAGGATATTGGAAAATTTTAAAACAATATAAAGATCAAGCAAAGATTGATAAAGAGATAACACCTCATACAATTAGACATTCATTTGCAGTTCATATGTTACAAAATGGAACAGAAGTAAAGAAAGTTCAAGAATTGTTAGGTCATACTGATGTAGCGTCAACTATGATGTATACACAAATGGCCAATTCTATGCCAAAAGATGATTATTTTAAATTTGAATAAGGTAAAGAATTGCTATATACAATTTTCTAAATTTTTAACTAGATGTTGATTCATCTAGTTTATTTTTTATATAATTGTAAAGTTATTTAAATAAATGTTTCAAAATTATGTAATTATCTTTTTTGCAAATAGGCAATAAATTAATTTTTTTGATAAAAAGAAGTAGTAAATGTTGACATATTATGTAAAATATGTTACAATAATAATGTAAATTCAATTAAATGGAGGAATTAAAGATGAAAAAGATATTTAACGTTAAAAAAATTTTTGTGATACTTAGTGTTGTAGCTATAAGTCTAACAGCTTTTTCTGCAATAAATTATGTAGGAGCTTGGGCTGCATGCTTATCTAATACACCACTTAGTTCAAAAGTAGTAAATGAAAATGGAAGTCTTCAATTTACTTTAAAATACACTAACGATATAAATACAATATTATTGCAACCAAATAATTTAGCTTTAGAAGGTTTTACAGCTAACATAAACATTAAAAGTGATGATACAAATGCAAATAATAAAATTGTTACTTTAACAAATATACAAAATAAAGCTGGAACTTCTGAAAGTAAAAGAATACGTGTTGCCGGAGGTACAGCTGTATCTAGTGATGGAAGATTAGCAAATGCTATTACTACTGAAACATTTACAATAAGAGCTACTACTCCTACACCAACACCTTCAAATGATAATGTTGCACCTGTTGCAACAATAAGTGGACCAAATCCATCTAGTGTTTATGTTGGAGGAACAGTAACATACAAAATAACTTATACAGATAATGTTGGAATTAAAGCTATTAATTTAAATGCTAATGATATAAGATTAAGTGGTTTTACTGCTAATAAGAGTGTATCTATAAGTGGTAATGTAGCTACTATTACTTTATCAAATATTAATGGTAACATTGGAGGAAATAAGGTAATATATGTTACAGGAGGAACTGCAGTAGATAATAACGGAAATCTTTGTAATGCTGTAACAGGAAGTGCATTTTCAATAATACAAAAAAATAACAATAATAATAATAATAACAATCAACCTGAAAATGCTAATAATAATCAAAATAATGGTAAACCAAGTGATTGGGTAGCAAATCCTAATACAGGTAAATAAAAATAATAAAAAGTGAGGGCCTATAATTATATATATGCCCTTTTAATTTTGAAGAATAAATAATTTAGAAAGGGTGATATTATGAATTTTGAATTAAAGGATAACAAAAAAACGAAAATATTAATTGTAATCGCTATTGTTGTAGGCGTTGCCCTTATAACATGGGGATGCATATGGTATTTTACAAGTAAATCTAAAAATCTTGGAGATGGAGATCCTGTTGGTGATTTGAATATGCAAGTTACTGAATCTAAAGATGAAGGAAGAAATCTTCAAGAAGAAATAAAACAAGTAAATGAAAAGTATAAGGATGCAGTAGCTTGGGTTAAAGTACCAGGGACAACTATCGATACTGTTGTATTTCAGTCAGAAAATAATGATAGATATCTAAGAAATGATCGTGATAATAATAAAACTAAGTGGGGAGAAACATTTTTAGATTATAGATGTGATATTAATAACATGACAGATAAAAGTCATTTTATAATTTATGGTCATAATACAGAAACTGATGATCATTTTACACCGCTTTTAAATTACAAAAAAAAGGAATTTTTTAATGATCACCAAATTATAGAAATGGCAACTTTAAATGGAAATTATAGATGGCAAATATTTACTGTTTATGTAACAGATACTGAATTTTTCTATATAGATACTAACTTTGAAGATGCTAATGAATACAAAACATTTTTAGAAAGTATAAAATCTAAGAGTATGTATAATACAAATCAATCTATTTCTGAAAAAGATACAATACTTACACTTTCTACTTGCGATTATTCTAGAAAGAATGGTAGATTTGTAGTTCAATGTAAACTAATAAAAGACTAATTTTTAAGAGTAATAATCTGATGTAAAACTATCCGATTATTACTTTTTTGTTTCTAATCAAGTTTACATAATTTATATAAAACATTGACAATTTCACTAAATTCTGGTATAATATTAGAAGAGGAATTTTTTAATTTAATGTTTAATAATATTAAAAGGAGTGATAAATATGTTTTTTGACAACTTATTTATTAATATTGCATTATATACAATTAGTATATTAACTTTAGTATATGCATTGCAATTCAGATTTAAATTTAAAAAATCAAAAGAAATATATGATTTAATTATTGCACATCGGGGACTTCATATAGATGCTCCTGAAAACACAATTAAATCATATACCGAAGCGGTAAAAAGAGGTATATCTATAGAGATTGATATTAGGAATTTGCCAGACGGAAATATTATATGTTTTCATGACAGATACACTAAAAGACTTTTAGGGTTCCCAGGAAAAATCTCAAATATGAGTTATGAAGAAATAAAGAAATATAAAGTACTAAAATCAGAGGAATCTGTTCCTTTACTTTCTGAAGTGTTTACTTTAGTAAATTCAACAGTACCTATCTTGATTGAGGTTAAAGGAAATTTTACTAATGAATACAAGGAAAACTTTTTTAGGGCTTTAAACAATTACCAAGGTAATATATATTTTCATGTTAAAAATATTATAACTTATATTAGATTGAAGAAAATATTTGGAGAAAAAGTTTTTTTCATACTTAATCCTTTTAGGAAAAGATTTGAGTTTATAAAGGGTAAACATTATAAAAAAATTGTTCTTCCTAAATTAGACGATTTGTTTTTTTCAGTTGAAACTACTGATACAGCTAAAACTGTCATAAGTAAACTTTGGAAAATATCAAATCGCTATGAAACAAGGGTTAAGAAAAAAGAACATTGGTTGTTTACTACTCCAATTGCTCATAGAGGAATATGCAATTCTAATATTCCCGAAAACTCAATAGAATCTTTTAGAGAATGTGTAAAAAAGAATGTTGGTATCGAAGCCGATTTTGTATATTATAAAGGTGAGGTTAGATGCTATCATTCCGATAGAGCTTCGAATAAGCTTGGACAACCAACTTCATGTGCTGAAAAGGTTTCCGTTGAAAATTCATTGAAGTTAGATGAGTTTTTGAAGGTAGTAGATGAAAAGGTGCCAGTTATATTCGATATTAAAGATGCACACTTCTTTAATAGAAGACTAGAAAAGCTTTTAATGGAGCAACTTAAAAGTTATAAAGGAAAGTATGTTATACAATCATTCAATCCTAGAGTAGTTTCATGGTTTGAAAAAAAATATCCACATATTAATAGGGGACAAGTTGGTCACAGCTTGAGAGGTCTGCGGAATAAGGTTCCAAATCCCATTTTGGTAGCTGTAAACTTCCTGTTATTTTATACGGGTAAGCCTGACTATATAATGTATGATCTTGATAAAAATGTTCATATATTACCAACATTTAACAATATAGTTGGACTTCCTGTACTAGGATATGCACCTAAATCAATATCTGAAACATATGAATATCAAAAGTTTTTTGATAATTTTGTGTTTGAAGATCTCGAAAATAAAGCCGCTTGGGGAGATTATTTTAACAAAAGATTTGAAAAAGATATCTAAGAAATTTTCTTAGGTATCTTTTTTCTACAAAATATTAACTAAAAGTATGTTAATATATTGATGAGGTGAAAATATGAAGTATAATTATAATGAGGGAAATTTAAGCATCGAGTTGGAAGAAGAGTTAGATATGCATACATGTAAAATTTTAAGAAATGTGATAGATGGATATATTATGAAGTATCAACCAGTAGAATTTGAAATGGATTTAAGTAATGTTAAATTTATGGATAGTAGCGGTATAGGACTTATTATGGGAAGATACAATCTTGTAAAGTTAATGGATTCTAAGTTTGTAATAACTAATCCTAATAATAGTATAAAAAGAATATTAGAATTATCTAATATATCTAATGAAATAACGTTGAGGTGTAAGTAATATGGAAAATTATGTGGAGATAAAAATAAAAGCAGATCTTAACAATGTAGCTATAGCAAGAGTAGCTATATCAACTTTTATAGCAGAACTTGATGTAACAATAGATGATTTAATGGATATAAAAACATCTGTGTCTGAGGCCGTTACCAATGCAATAGAACATGGTTATGAGGAAACATCTACTAAAAATAATGAGGATAATTTTGTTATTGTGAGAGGTTATATAAAAAGTGAAGATGAAGATTATATAAAAATTGAAATAGAAGATTTTGGGGTAGGTATAGAGGATATACCTCTTGCAACGACTCCTGCGTATACTTCAAAACCAGAACTCGAACATGCCGGAATGGGATTTACAATAATGGAAACTTTTATGGATGAAGTATTTATAGACTCAAAAAAAGACGAAGGAACAGCTATAACGCTTACTAAAGTAATTAGAAAAAGAAAAAGCAAAATGATATAACTCTTTTGTTCGTTATGAAAAAAATTCGATAAAAAGTATAATAGTATTAAATTGATAAACGTATAATATAATAAAAAATCGTTGATTTCAAATAATTTAGCTAAAAATCTTAAAACTTGAAATGTAAAAATAGTTGTGCATAATAGTTACAAAAAAACTAATAAGGAGGTCTAATTATGACATCTATAAGAAGGCAACAAATGAGTGCGTTTAAACGGAATTCGTTTTATGATGTTACATATAAAACGAATGATGAATCTAGAGTGTTAAAAGAAATGATAGGTATGAAACCCAAAATTTCATATAGGGAGCTTAAGGAAAAAATGACCAAAGAAAATAAAAAGAAATAAAACAAGAAAAATAAAAGTTGATAGAAATTTGTAAGTAATGGATTTTTATCAGCTTTTTTCTTGCATATAATATTCTTATTTGGTAAAATATACTGTAGATTTAGGAGAATAATGTGAGTTTAAATGGAAAATAAAGATATGTTAAAAAAATATTTAGCACATGATAAAACAGTACGAGTTTTTGTGTTAGATGCTACAAATATGGTAGGAAAATTAAGAGAACTTCATAATATGACTAATACAGCTACTGCAGCTTTAGGTAGAACTCTAGTTATATCTTGTATAATGGCTAGTATGTTAAAAGAAAAAGAAGATAGAATAACTGTTCAAATCAAAGGAGAAGGTGAAATTGGAAACATGGTAGTATGTGGAAATAATTCATTAAAAATGAAAGCATATGCTACTAATCCTCAAGCCGATGCACCCAAAAAAGAAAATGGAAAATTAGATGTATCAAAAATAGTTGGTAGTGGGTATATAAACGTTGTAAAAGATATTGGTTTAAAAGACCCATATGTTGGTGTGTGTAAACTTGTATCATCAGAGATAGCTGAAGATTTTGCATACTATTTTGCTACTTCTGAGCAGACACCAACAGCAGTTTTTCTAGGAGTAAACTTTTCTAAAGAAAACAAAGTAGAAAAAGCTTGTGGTTATGTAATAGAACCACTTCCTGATACTCCTGCTAATGTTATTGATATATTGGAAAATATTAATAGTAATATTTCTAGTGTGACAAATTTAATGATGGATATTCAAGAGATGGATGATGTTGCTAAAACTATTACTGGAGATAATTTCGTGGAATGTATAGAGGAAAAAGAACCTGTACTTGAATGCGATTGTAATATGGAAAAAATAAAAAGAACTTTGGTAGCACTAGGAGAAAAAGAAGTAAAAAAAATAGTAAGTGAAAATGGTGGAAAAATAGAACTTTCATGTGATTTTTGTAATAAAGTATATACTTTAAAAGAAGAGGAAATAGAAAAGTTATTTGAAAGTTAGAAAGGTAATAAAAAGCTTTATGGAGTATATTGTATCAAAAGAAGATTCGAAAAAAAGGTTAGATATCTACTTAGTTGAAAAAAATAAAGATATAACTAGAAGTTATATAAAAACATTGGTAAATAGTGAATGTATTTTAGTAAATGGAAAGAAACCTATAAAAGCAGGACAAGTCTTAAAAGAAAATGATAGAATATCACTTGTTTTAAAGGAAAAAGTTCCTGAAAATATAGTTCCACAAGATATAGATTTAGATATAGTCTATGAAGATGATGATTTAATAATAGTAAATAAAAAAAAGGGGATGGTTGTTCATCCTGCAAATGGAAATTATGAAGGAACTTTAGTTAATGCTTTAATGTATTCACATAAAGATAAATTGTCATCAATTAACGGTGAAGTTAGACCTGGAATAGTGCATAGAATAGATAAAGATACATCCGGAATATTAGTAGTAGCTAAAAACGATAATGCACATAAAGAACTTTCAAAGCAGTTCAAAGTTCATAGTATAACTAGAAAATATATTGCACTTGTAAAAGGTATTGTTAAAGAAGATGAATTTAGCATTGATTTGCCAATTGGAAGAAATCCTAAAGATAGAAAAAAAATGGCAGTTACGCACAAAAATTCTAGAAATGCTGTAACTCATATAAAAGTACTAAAAAGATATTATAATTCAAATATTACACTTATAGAAGCAACTCTTGAAACTGGTAGGACGCATCAAATAAGAGTACATATGGCATATAAAGGATATCCACTTTTAGGAGATGAAGTATATGGTAAAAAGGATACTAAATTTAAAGTAAAAGGTCAAATGCTTCATGCCTTAACTTTAGGTTTCATTCATCCTACCACTAAAAAATATATAGAGTTTACTTCATCACTTCCAAAAGAATTTAAAGAGTTAATAGATATACTTGAAAAAAGAGAAAAAGATTACTAGCATTTTTTGCTAGTAATCATCTATATAAACATAAGCTTATGATAATATATATTATGAGTTACGAGCTTAGTTTGTGATGTTAAAATTGATATTTTAAATATATGGAGTTGAAAATGTTGATAAGATTAAATAAGTACATAGCAGAATGTGGAGTTTGTTCAAGAAGAAAAGCAGATGAACTAATAGAAAAAGGTAAAGTAAAAGTAAACAAAGTGGTAGTTACAAATTTAGGTGTGCAAATAGATGAATTAAACGACAGTATAGAAGTTAATAATAGAATTATTCATAAAGAAGAAAAAAAGGTATATATAATGCTAAATAAACCTGAAGGATATATAACTACAAATAGTGAACAATTTGGAAGAAAGGCAACTTCAGATTTGATAAAAGAAGATATAAGGGTATTTCCAATAGGAAGATTAGATAGGGATACAGAAGGCCTTTTGCTTTTTACTAATGATGGAAAGTTTGCTAATTATATGATGCATCCAAGTCATATGATAAAAAAAACGTATATAGTAACAACAGATAGTAATATAACAAGTGAAAAGATAAACAAGTTAAAAAACGGTGTAGACATTGGTGGATATATGACTAAAGAGGCCGAGGTTAGAAAGTACTCTTCTAATAAATTGGAAATTATTATTAGTGAAGGAAAAAATAGGCAGGTAAGAAAAATGTGTAAGGCCGTAGGAATAAATGTAAAAAAGTTAGAAAGGGTTAAAATAGGAGAAATAGAACTTGGAAATTTAAAGCTAGGTGAATATAGGTATTTAAAACCTAATGAGATTAAAAAATTAAGATAAAACGACATTTTATAAAGTAAATATTACACTTTTATTACATTTTAGATATTTTTATTTAAAAAAAACAAAATATATTGCTTTAAAAAATTATTATATGATATAATTTTAAGCAAGGAGATTGGTAGTATGAAGTTGAGTAAATTTAAATTTAAGGTTAAACCAGTGGAAATAGTAATTGTGGTAAGTGCAATTATAGTTATATCTGTAGTTGCTATATTACTTAAAAATTATGTAAAAAAACAGGAAGTTAATAATGCTTCTATTGCTGATACTACTAAAGTAGAAGAGGGAGATACTGTTATACAAATTACAGAACAGGATGCTAATGTAGAAAATGTTGATGGAAAAGAGGAAGCAACAAATAATGCTGAACCGCTTAAAATAGTGATTAAAAAAGGATCTACTGCGGTTTTACAAATACCATCTTTAGGAATTATTGCACAAATAACAGAGGGATCAAATCCAGAAACTTTAAAAAATTATGTAGGTGTTGTTGAAGGATCAGCACGTCCTGGAAGAGTAGGAAACTATGCTTTAGCAGCACACAATAATATTGACACAGAGATATTTAGAGATTTGCATAAAATTGAAATAGGGGCTATAGTTAATGTTTACACTCAGAATAAAATGTATACTTATAAAATTTCTGAAAAATTTAATGTAAAGCCTACTCAAGTTGATGTGTTAAAAGGAAATGATGATAAAAAAGAAATTACTCTTATAACATGTAATTATAATGCGACAGAAAGAGTTATAGTTAAAGGCACATTATTATCAGAAAAAAGAGCAACAAATATTAGTGGAATTTAGTTAAAAGAGGTATTATATATGAAGAAAAAGTTATTTAAGTTATTATCGATTGCTTTTGTTTTCGCTGTTTTAGGAATAGTTATAGTAAAGACAACATGGAAAAAAGAAAATACAGTGGCCTCAGAGCCATCTTTAGCATTTAATTATCAGGGAGAACAAAAATCACCATTTACAAATAAAGCATACAATTATGCTACAAAATATAGGAGAGTTACCTTAGGAGAAAACACTGCTTTTTGTGTTGATTATGGAAAAGAAATACCAGCTAATGGAACTAGTGTATCTTTTAAAGAGAAAATGTCTCCAGAGGCTTTGGCAGTTTTAGTTTATGGATATCCAAATAAAGATTTGGGAGAATTTGGAATGAGTGGAGAGGAAGCTACAGAAGTTCAGTACTTAGTCACTCAGATGGCTTTTTGGAAGGTAGCAACTAAAACAGGAGAAAATAAAGGATTAAATTTTGATTTCGATAGTTTAGTAGCTAACTCTGGTTATGAGTCTATAATGTCAAAAATGAAAAGTGCAGCTGAAAAATTAGCTGATACGGCAATAAATAGTCCATATAATCCTAATCCAAGAATTAAAATAGATACTTCAAACTATAAATTTGAAGAAAAAAATGATTTATACATTGCAGGACCATATAAAATAACAGGTTATGATGGTGGAACAACAACAGACTTTACTGTTTTAGATGTTAATGCAACGCTTGATGGAAACGTACCTTCAACAGCACAAATAACAGATGAAAATATGTCTCCAAAGACTAGCTTTTCAATCGGAGATTCTGTATATGTAGTTGCAAGGAAAACTGATTCTGTTGCAAATTTTAAATTAACAGTTAATGCTTCAGGAAATAAATTAAGTTGTGGAAAGTATGGCTTAAATTCAAATTCTGGACTTCAAGATTTTGCTACTATTGTTACTGAGCCAGTAACAGTAAGTGAATCTGAGAATGTGAATTGGTCTAATGATAGTGGAAATATAAAATTATTAAAGCGTAATTCGCAAAATAAGGGAATTAAGGATGTAAGATTTGAAATATTAAATTCAAGTAGACAAAAAATAGCTGAAGTAGTAACAGATTCTAATGGAAATGTAGAGTTATTAAATTTACCACTAGGACTATATTATATTAAAGAGATTTCTGCACCTAGGGGGTATGTAGTAAGCAGTGAACAAAGAGTTATACAAGTTATAGCTGGAAGCACAGCAGAAGTTGTTTTTGAAAATATTGAAAAAGGTGGATATTTAGAAATCACAAAGGTGGATGAAAATAACGATCCAATTCCTAATGTTAAATTTAATATAATGGATGTAAACAAAAATAAAATCGAGACTATAACTACAGACTCAAAGGGTGTTGCCCGTTCATCTTATTTAGCAATAGGAAAATATTATTTTGTAGAAATTGATGTACCTGACAATATAATGCTTGATACAACTGAACAAAGATTTGATATAACAGCTAATAATGAGGTAGTACCTAAATTACTAGTAAACGAAATAGTTAAAGGTAGTCTAAAGATTACTAAAACTGATGAAGATGGAAGCCCATTACCAGGCGTAAAATTCCAGATATTAGATTCTAATAAAAATAAAGTTGAAACTATAACAACTAATAATAGCGGTATAGCAACATCAAAAGAATTAACACCAGGTACGTATTATTATAAAGAAATATCAGCTAAAGATGAGAATGTTATTGTAGATACAACAGAAAAACCTTTTACTATAACTGATTCAACAGTTACAAAAGCTGTAAAAGAACAAAATTTATATAAAAAAGGTAGTTTAAAAATAATTAAAGTAGATCAAAATCAAAATCCTATTTCAGGAGTAACTTTTGAAATTTACAATAGATTAAAAGAAAAAATTGATACAATAGTAACAGATAGTAGTGGTATAGCTCAATCAAATATTAAATTGAGATTAGGAACATATTATTACAAAGAAATATCTGCTCCTGCAAATATTGAAATTGATCCAGAAATGAAAGAATTTAAATTAACTGAGGATGGTCAAATACTTGAAATTTCTCTAAAAAATAATGTAATAGAAGGAAAATTAAAGATAATAAAAGTAAATGAAAAAAATGAGCCTATTAAAGGTGTTGAATTTGAAGTTTTAGATTCTAATAAAAATGTAATTCAAACAATTACAACTAATGATGTTGGGGTAGCTTTATCAGATAAATTGAGTAAAGGTACATATTATTATAGAGAAAAAACAACATTACCTGAATATATTTTAGATTCAACTGAGCATGAATTTAAAATTGAAAATGATACAAGTTTTGTTGAACAGACTGTAACTAACAAAAAGAAATCTGCTAAGTTAGTAATTAATAAGATCAGCAAAGAAAGTGGTACACCACTTGAGAATGTTAGATTTGAAATTTTAGATAGTAATAAAAATATTATAGCAAGTATCGTTACTGACGCAAACGGTAGAGCAGAAACAGAAGACTTACAAATTGGAACTTATTATTATAAAGAAGTTTCAGCTCCAGATAATATGATTCTTGATAACAATGAATATGAATTTAAAATTGAAGATGCTAATGGTAATATAGAAAGAACTGTATACAATGTATCAAAGAAACTTCCAGTTACTGGTAGTTGGTTTAATACAAATGTTAAAATTGTTATAATTGTTTCATTATCTTGTATATTGTTATATATAATTATTAAATTAATAGTAGCTTATATAAAAAATGAAGATTAAATAAGTATAAAATAAAGGCGTTTCTAATAAGAAGCGCCTTTATTCTATACAATAGGTTTAATTTAACGTGTAATTTTACTAATTTTAACTAATCCATTTTTACCAAAATTCTGTGGTACATAGCATTTAAATACAATTTGTTTTATATCATTAGAGATATTTAAAATGTTTACAAAAGTATCTTGTTCAATGCAAATTTCTTTGAATTTTTTTAATTTACCATTTTCAATAGTTACTAATTCCATGTTTAACTTCAAATTTGATGAAAAACCCAGATGAAGCTCTTTAAATTTTTGAGGAGTATCAAAAACTACTGCTACGGTAGAACAGTCTGTTAGATCCTTAAAATCTGTATTAAAACGTATTATAAGTGTAGAACTAGTTTCGTATACAATACTATTTGGTAACAGTTCTGAAGAATTATGATTTGTTGTAATTATACTATTTGAGTTTAAAAAAGACATTACATATACCTCCTAAAGTTTTAGTAGTTTTATTATATAAAATTTAAAAGAATTATATCACATTTTTAAATTTATGTCAACAAAAAGAGCAAAATGATTATCATTTTACTCTTAATTAATCTAAATTAGTGTTTTCTTTTTCTTGCAGCCTCTGATTTTTTCTTTCTCTTTACACTAGGTTTTTCGTAGTGTTCTCTTTTTCTAATTTCTGCAAGAACTCCATATTTAGCACATTGTTTTTTAAATCTTGCAAGTGCATTATCTAAACTTTCATTATCTTTTATTTTAATTCCTGGCATTATTGTTTCCCTCCTTCCGATGGGAAATACTTTTATTTTAAGTCTTTTTAAGGACAAGTATTTCAATTATTTACTATTAAATTATACAATAATTTGCTAAATATGTCAAGTGTTTAAGACTAAAAACTATAAATAACAGCAGATTGCAAAGAAGAAAAATATTTATGAGAAAAAACTAATATGATACTTAAGTGAAATTTGAAATTATTTGATTGACGAATGAATAAAATTAATATATAATTATATAGTAAAGTAAAGAGGGAATAAAAAGATGGAATTTAATAAAGAAAATAATTCAAGAAAATCAAAAATAATTAATGGAGTAATTGTAGCAACTATTTCAATAGTATTATCTGCAATTATTCTTTATTGCTTGTATGTAGTTATAAAACCAGTAATTTTAGATCAAGGAAATGCTGGCTCTGTAGAAAATAAAACAGTATCATCAACGGACATGTCTAAGTATATGTCTAGGATAAAAGATGCACTTAATATGGTTTCAAATAAATATGTGGATGAATTAGATATGGATAAATTAGTTGATGGAGCTGTAAAAGGAATTGCTGAGGCTACTGAAGATCCATATACAAGATATATGAGTGAAGAAGAGTATCAAGAAATGCTTAATTCTGGAAAAGAAGTGTATGGAGGAATAGGAGTACATTTGACTTTTGATAAAGCATCTAATAGTATTATGATACTTGGTATTATGCCAGATTCTCCAGCAATAAAAGCTGATTTAAAAGCAGGGGATTTAATAATAAAAGTTGAAGATACAACTGTTAGCTTAGATACATATAAAGAATGTGTAGATAAAATGAAAGGTGAAAAAGATACAACTGTTAAAATTACTGTAAAAAGAGGAAATGATGAAGTCCTAGAAAAAACATTAACAAGAGCTGAAATAAATTCAAATAATGTAAGTTCGGAAATTTTAGATGGAAATATAGGATATATAAAAATATGGTCTTTTGATAATGATATATATAAACAATTTAAATCACAATATGAAGATTTAAAATCTAAAAATATTACAGGACTAGTAATTGATTTAAGAAATAATCCTGGTGGACTTGTTTCAGATACAACAGAGATAGCCAAATTATTACTTCCAAAATGTGATATTGTAAGATTAGTATATAGAGAAGGAAATGAAAAAGTATATAAATGTGATGGAAATAATGAAATTCAAATACCTCTAGCAGTACTCGTTAATTCTAGGTCTGCCTCTGCTGCAGAAATACTTTCTGGTGCGATAAAAGATTCAGGAAAAGGTATTTTAATAGGTAATAAGACATATGGAAAAGGTATAGTTCAATCGATAGAACCATTAGACGGCAAGGGCGCTTTATCAATTACTACAGCTAAATATTATACTGCTAGTGGCGTAGAAATTCATAAAAATGGTATAGAACCAAATATTACAGTTGATTTGCCGGAAGATTTAAAAGACAATATAGCAATTCCTAAACAAAGAGATACACAACTTCAAAAAGCAGTAGAATATATTAATCAAAATAAATAGTTAAAATAAATAATTGTAACAAAAATGTAAAAAAAATATTATTAAATAATCAAATGCTATAATTAATGAGAAAGTACAAAAAATAAGCAACATAAAAGTGTAACGAAAAGAAAAAATAGAACTTTTGCTCTTTGACTTATCACTTAAAAAATGATATAATTTGACATGTAATTTAGATGACATGTAGGTGATAGTATGGTTTCAAAAGACGCTTTAGTAAAAGTAAAACAAGACGTTGAAGGTTTTATTGGACAAGATATTCTTGTAAAAGCAAATGTAGGTAGAAATAAATGCATTTGTAGAAGAGGAACAATAGATAGTACATATCCAAATCTATTTGTTTTCAAAGAGGCTGAAACAGATAGCAAATTATCATATAGCTATGCAGACCTTGTTACAAATATGTTAGAAATAAGTTTCCCAAATGGGGAAAGTGCAATAAATTATGATTTCTCTACTCCTAAATATACTAGGTTGTAGTAGGCGATTATAAGAGGTTAGGGTGATACTTAAAGTATTGCTCTTTTTTTGTCTTAAAATATTTAAACCGCCTAAAAAGGCGGTAATATTCAAGGAGATTATATAGTATTAAGATATTTATATATATGAGTATAACTTAAAGATAAATTATCTAATGCTAAATAATAAATATATTATTTAACTAATATTATATTATGAATAATTTCTATTAAAAGTTACAAAGTTTAGCAAGTTTAAGCATATATTTTTTTTGTCCTCATATATTGTATTAATAAAAATATAAGGAGGAGAAAAAAATGCCAATAAGCACTGTAAATAAATCTTTAAAATTAAATGATGTCGTAATGAATGAAGACATAAGTAAATGGATGGAACAAGATATTATAGTTCCTGACACTAAGCCTGATGCAGTTAAAATAGTAAATGTGACAGTTACACCATATGTTAATAATGTGGAAGTTTTACAGGATAAAATAAAAATATCTGGAAATGTTAATTATTTTGTTATATATAGGGTAAATGATGAGAATTTCAATACTAGAGGGCTATTTGCGTCATATCCATATACTGAGGTATTAGAATTAAAGGGAGTAAATTCTGATATGATAGCTACAATAAAGCCTATTTGCAAGAATGTCATATATTCACTTCCAAATGAAAGAAAAATATCTATAAAATCAGAAATAGTATTTAAAACAAAGATAAAGAAAATACAAGATGTAGAACTTATTAATAAATTTGATTGTGAAACGCCAATAGAATGTAAAGTATGCAGAAATGACTTTTTCAATATAATTGAAGATAAAAAGAATATAATTGCTTCAAAAGAAGAGTTTGTGTTGCCTAAAGAGGCAGAAGATTTTTATGAAATACTAGATGTAAACACAAGGATTATAAATACAGATTATAAAGAAAGCTATAACAAGGTAATGGTAAAAGGAGATATAGAAATAAATATAATATACCTTACAGAAAATAGAGAAGATTGTGTTAAAAAAACTAGTTACAATTTACCTTTTTCAGCCATGGTAGAACTTAGTAATATAAATGATAACTCAAAATTTGATATAAGTTATATAATGCAAGACTTTGATTTAAGGCTAAATCAGGATATAACTACAACTAAAACAATGTGTGCAGATTATCAAATCGAAGTAAATGTGCTTATGTACGAAGAGGAAGAAGTTGAATATGTAGAAGACTTCTATAGCCAAACAAGGGAGCTAAACTTTAATGTAAATGAGATTGATGGAATAAGAAAGATTAATACTTTAGAAAAAAATGTGAATATAAAAGAAAATGTAAGTAATATATTACCAGAGAATACTAAAGTTTTGGATTATAGATTAGATATAAGTCATTTAAATAGTAGTGTAAATAACAATATCGTAAAAATTGAAGGTGAAGCAAAGGTATATTTATTACTTCAAGATTTAAATAGTTTTGAAATAGAAAGCAAAATCATTGATATTATAGTCGATCAAAATGTAGATATAGGAAGTAGTTTAGAAAATAGCAAAGTATTAGTTGATATAGAAGGGGAAAATATAACTGTAACTCAAAATGGTAAAGATTTAGATATAAGGATTGATTTAGAGGTAGAAGTAAAAGTATTAAATTTAGAAAAAATTAATGTTATAGAAAATATAACAGATGATGATTTAGACATAAGTGGACTTGATAGTATTAATATATATATTGTAAAACCTAATGATAATTTATGGAAAATAGCTAAAAAATACAAAACTAGTGTAGAGAAAATAGTAAAAACAAATGATATTCTAAATCCAGATGAAATAAGTGTAGGTCAAAAAATACTTGTAATAAGGTAAGCCTTAAATGCGTCTTAAGTATTATATAACTACAATCAGACAAATGAAATTTAATAAATCATTTGTCTTTTTTGTAGTATGTTTAATGTCTGTTATTTTACTAATAATCTTAATGTATAATAAAAGTTTGAAGCCTACACTAAAAACTTTAAGTGATACAAATGCTAAAACAATAGCACAAAAATGTAGTAATGAAGCGGTAAAGCTGAGTATTAGTGGAATAAAATATGATGATTTGATAACTTTGCAAAAAGACGAAAATGGGAAAATTACAGCTATTGTAGCCAATACTCCTAAAATGAATGAAATATCAAGCAAAGTAATTGAATTAACTCAAAAAGAAATAGAAGAAACAAAAGAAAATTATATTAAAGTTCCAATTGGCTCTTTTTTTGGGATTACTATATTAGGAGGGCATGGAGTTAAAATAAATCTAAAGACTTTACCTAATGGAACATGCAATGCAAAGTTTAAATCAAGTTTTGAAAAGGCTGGAATAAATCAAACAATACACAAGATATACATAGAGATAACAACAGATATAGAAACGATAGCTCCGTTTTTCTCTGATACTGAAGAGTATAAAAATGAAATAGCAGTTTCTGAAGTAGTACTTGTCGGTGATATTCCTACTACATATTATGATATTCAAGGAGTTACTGATTTAAAAGAAAAAGATACATTAAATGTAACTGGAAATGAGTAAAAATAAAGCTTACAACCATAGCAGTTGTAAGCTTTAAAACAAATATAAATATTATCTCTTTGAAAATTGTGGTGCTTTTCTTGCTTTTTTAAGACCATATTTTCTTCTTTCTTTTACTCTAGAATCTCTAGTTAAAAGACCATTTCTCTTTAATACAGTACGAACTTCTGGATCAGTTGTTGAAAGAGCTTTCGCAATACCATGTGCAACTGCACCAGCTTGACCAGAGAAACCGCCACCTTTAACTGTAGCAACAACATCATATTTTTCCATCATGTTTGCAACTTTAAAAGGTTTTAAAACTATAGCTTTTAAAGTGTCTAAAGTATAAACTTCATCCATATCTTTTTTGTTTATAGTTATTTTTCCAGTTCCTGGTATAATGTTAACTCTTGCAATAGATGATTTTCTTTTTCCTGTAGCATAAATATATTCTTTCTTTGCCATTTTTTACTTCCTCCTAAAATTCCCATTTTTCAGGTTTTTGAGCTTCATGATTATGCTCTTCACCTTTGTATATTCTTACGTTTGTAAGCATTGTTCTACCTAAAGAATTTTTAGGTAACATTCCTTTGATAGCAAGCATTAATGCTTTATCAGAATTATTAGCCATTAAATCACTATATTTAGTTTCTTTCATTCCACCAACATAACCTGAATGATGTCTGTAGATTTTTTGATTTAATTTATTACCTGTTAATATAATTTTGTCTGAGTTTAAAACTATAACATTATCACCACAATCTAAATTTGTAGTATAAGTTGGTTTATGTTTTCCTCTTAGTAATTTAGCAACTTCTGTAGCAACTCTTCCAAGTGGTTTGTTAGAAGCGTCTATAATATACCATTTTTTTTCGATTTCTTTAGCTTTTACACTATGTGTAGTATTATTCATAACTAAAATTTCCTCCTAAATTACAAAATTTAGTCACGTAAAACTTTCCGGGGTTTAGTTTAAGTAACTATTTAATACCAATATATTATACATAAAAAAACGTTAAAAGTCAATATATAATAAGAAAGTTTTTTAAAGTTTTGGAATATATATGCTAATTTCAAGATTTTGTATTGCAATTTACTAAAATTTATAGTAATATTAGGGTGTATATAAATAAAATTTGAGAGGTACGATTATGGAAGATAATGATTATTTTTTAGATGAAATGGATCCGCAAAATATAGCTGCAGACCTTATGGATACCAAAGAAAAAGCTAGAGTTAATTCTTTAATAATGAAATTAAAAATGTACGATAATAACAAACAAGAATTAACTAATATTTATACATCTATTTTAGAAGATGATAATGTAGCCTATTTGCTTTTAAAATTAAGTCAGGACCCTATTTTTGTAAAACATTTTCCAGAATTTTATGTTAAAAATCAGTATGGTGAAGATGTTATAAACTGCCAACAAAATTCACCTTATCATAAATATGGAGTATTCAGACATATTTTAACTACAATTGAGTGTGTTGGAAATCCACAAATTCCAATAGGAAAGTGGCAAAAAAAATTATTGAAATGGACAATGCTACTTCATGATATTGGAAAACCATATGTAAAAGTAATACTTGATGATGGAACAGATAGTTTTGCAAAACATGATGAAAAATCAGTTGAACTTGCTAAAGGAATTTTAGAAAGATTTCAATTTACAATGGAAGAAAAAAGAATTATATTAACTTTAATAAAATATCATGACAAGTATCTAAACGAAGGAGAAATTACATACGATAATATGAAGTTCTTGGCTTCAGAGCTTAATAATAGTAAAGAGTTGTTTTATCTTTTGTTAGATGTAAAAGATTCAGATGCAAGGGCTAAAAATGTAGATGTATATAACAAATTTAAAATTGTAAAGAATAAATATATTGAATTTATAAATAAGTATATGAATTATGATGCTGAAATGTCAAAAGAAGAACAGGAAGAAAATGAGCAAATAGCAGGTACAGTGGATTCTAAAAATTCAATAGATAGCATTTCAAAGCCGGAACTCGATATGCTAATTGAAGATGTCTTAAATAGAAGAAGGATGAAATCAGTTTATCAACCAGTTATAGACTTAAAAGCAAAAAAAGTTTTTGGATATGAATTATTTACAAGAATTGAAAATTCTAAAAATATAAGAATTGTAGATTTTATAAATTATACTAATCAAATAGGCAAGTATGAAAAAATACAGCAAGTTATGATGATTAATTCTATTGAATCTTTTGAAAATTTGGATCAAAAAGAATCTAATATGGCGTTTGTAAATTGTGATTTAAATAGTTATGAAAAATATGTTAATAAGCCAAGACTTTACGATATGATGGCAAGGAACAACATAGTATTAGAATTCCAAAATTATGAGAATAAAGATTTTGGTAAAATTCAAGAAATAATATCAAATATTCATAAGAATAAGGGAAAAGTTGCATTAGATAATTTTGGTATAGGAAGATTAACAATTGATGATATTAATATGTTTGATGTTGACTATATTATTCCTGATGTTTCACTTGTAAGAGATATTTTAAATGATGCAGAAAAACAAAAATTCTTGCAAGAATTAGTTACGTACTCAATATCTAAAGAATGTAAAGTAATTGCTGTAGGTGTTGAAGACATTTCTACTTTAAATTTATTGAAGAAAATAGGTGTTGAACTAGTACAAGGATATTATTTTTCTAAACCTGTTGAGGTAGTAAATAACATTAATTTAAATATAAAAAAAGTATTTGCAAATATTGATAATGAAAACATTTGATAGTGCTAAACGAAAAAATAAAAATATTTGAAAAATAACTTGACAAACTAAATTTTAAGTAGTATAATCAATTTGAACAAATGTTCTAGAAAGATTGAGAGGGGAATTTAAATGATATCTGAAGAAAGAAAAAAAGCATTAGATATAGCAATGGCACAAATCGAAAAAAATTTTGGAAAAGGTTCAGTAATGAAACTTGGTGAAGTTGGAAACGTTAATGTAGATTCTATTCCAAGTGGAGCATTAAGTTTAGATATTGCTCTAGGAATAGGAGGATTTCCAAGAGGAAGAATAATCGAAGTATTTGGACCAGAATCTTCTGGTAAAACAACTGTAGCATTACATGCTATAGCAGAAGCACAAAAACTTGGAGGAATAGCTGCATTTATAGATGCAGAGCATGCACTTGATCCAGTTTATGCTAAAAAATTAGGCGTAGATATTGACAATTTAATTGTAGCTCAGCCAGATACAGGAGAGCAAGCATTAGAAATTGCCGAACAACTTATACGTAGTGGCGCTGTTGATATTATAACAATAGACTCTGTTGCAGCTCTTGTACCAAAGGCAGAAATTGATGGAGAAATGGGAGATAGTCATGTTGGATTACAAGCTAGACTTATGTCTCAAGCATTAAGAAAATTAACTGGTGTTCTTAACAAATCTAAAACAGTTGCAATATTTATTAACCAATTAAGAGAAAAAGTAGGTATTATGTTTGGTAATCCTGAAACTACTCCTGGTGGAAGAGCTTTAAAATTCTACTCTTCTGTTAGACTTGACGTAAGAAAACAAGAAGCAATAAAAATTAATGGAGAAGTAGTTGGTTCTAGAACTAAAGTTAAAGTTGTAAAGAATAAAGTAGCACCTCCATTTAGAGAAGCTATATTTGATATAGTTTATGGAGAAGGAATTTCAAATGAAGGATGTGTTCTTGATTTAGCAGTAGATTTAGACATTGTAGATAAAAGTGGAGCTTGGTTTGCATATAAAGGCCAAAAAATAGGGCAAGGTAGAGAAAATGCTAAGAGCTTTTTAAAAGAAAATCCTGACATAATGAAAGAAATAGAAAATAAAGTAAGAGAAAACTTTAATTTAGCCTTTGAAAAGAGCATGGGAGAAATACCAGGTGCTGATGAAGAGGAAGAAGAATAGGAGATAATTGTCATGAGCTTTGAAGTAGCAAAAGAAAAAGCTTTTAGATATGTAGCATTATCAAAAAAGACGGCATTTGAAGTAAGGAAAAAACTTCAAAAAAGTGGTTTTGATGATGAAATAATTGAAAAAGTAATTTCATATATGCAGAATTTAAAGTATATTGATGATGTAGAATATGTAGACGCATATATTAGACAATGTATGCGTCTACAAAACTATTCTATATTTGAGATAAAAAATAAACTTATGCAAAAAGGGATAGATAAATATTTATTAGAAGAAAAACTAGAAGAGTTATCTAATACGGATTATGAAAAAAATCTGGCTCATAAATTATTATCAACTAAATTAAAACAAATGGAGCCTTTAAAAAAGAAACAATACCTATATAGAAGAGGTTTTAAAAATTTAGGAAGCTTAGTAAACTTTGAAAATGAAGATGTAGAGTACTATGAATAATAAAAATAATATATGCAAGAAAATATGCAAGAAATGAATAAAATAGATTTTATGTTTTAGTATTTCTTGCATAATTTTTCTTCTATTTCTTGCTTTTTTTCCTTAATATGATAAAATATAGATAAATTTAATTTGGGAGTAGATGATATATGATAAAAGTACCAACAGCACATAATGAAGCTAAAAAAGGAGATATTGCAAACTTAGTAATAATGCCTGGAGACCCTTTAAGAGCAGAATATATAGCTAAAAAATTTTTAAAAGATGCGTTTTGCTATAATAAAGTTAGAAATATGTATGGTTTTACCGGGATGTATAATGATGTGAGAGTATCCGTTCAGGCAAGTGGAATGGGAATTCCTTCAATGGGAATATATTCAAAAGAATTATACGAAGGTTATGATGTTGATTTAATTATACGAGTTGGAAGTGCAGGAACGTTAAATGAAGATATTAATTTAATGGATATTATCATAGCAGAAAATGTAGACTCAGATTCAGAGTATAACACGCTTATAGGGCTAAATAAGGATACGAAAATAGTACCTACAAGTGAATTATTAGATGTTACAAAGAAAATAAGTGAAGAAAATTTAAAAGATAAGAATGGTATAAATATTAAGTATGGTAAAGTATTTACCTCTGAAATTTTTTATGATTCTAAAGAAAGATTAGAAAAATTAGACAAAGATAACAATATAGCCTTTGAAATGGAAACTTTTGCACTTTATTCTAATGCAATTTTTGCAAATAAAAAAGCATTAAGTTTACTTACTATTTCAGACCATTTATTAAGAGATGAACATTTAACATCTGACCAAAGACAAAATTCTTTTGATAAGATGATAGAAACAGCATTACAGATATGTATTAGATATAACAAAGAAAGGAAAAAATAATGACTGATATTATTTTAAAAAATAAGCAAAGATTTAAATTTACCTTAGAAAATTTTGAGGGACCTTTAGATTTGTTACTTCATTTGATTGTGAAAAATAAAATGAATATATTTGATATATCATTAAGTGAACTTACCGATGAATATATAGCATATATAAATGAACTGAATGATAAAAATATAGAAGTGGCAAGTGAATTTGTAGTAATGGCATCAACTCTTTTAGATATAAAAGCAAGGAAACTGCTTCCTCAAATAACACCAAAAGATGACGAAGAAGAAGAGATAATTACAGAAGAGGATATTATAAAACAACTTATAGAATATAAAAAATACAAAGAAATATCTGGAGTTATATCAGAATTATATAGTAAGAATTTTGGAAGCTTTTCTAAGTCTATGGAAAAGATTAAATTTAAAAAGAAAATTGAATATACAGGCCAAGATTTTAAACCAAATGAAATATTTGCTATATATAACGATATAATAAGTAGAAACAAAAATAAAATAAATAAAAACTCTGAAGAGATTAAAAAAATTGCAATATATGAAAAAATCACTGTAAGAGATAAAGTAAAACAAATAGTAAATTATTTAAATGCAAATGATCAAATGGTGTTTAATGAAATATTTAATCCTATAAGTTGCAATAATATTGAAGTGGTAACAGCTTTTCTAGGAGCATTAGAACTTAGTAAGTTAAAACAAGTAGATATATCCCAAAATTATCTTTTCTCAGACATTAATATAACCAAAAAACAAGATGCAGTAAATGTAAATTTTGATTTAGCATCATTTACAGAAGAATAAAAAAGAGCACTCACGCAAACTATTAAGACTTGCGTGAGTTTTTTCTGCCTTTATGTGAGTAATTGAAAAAAACATCAAAAATTCAAAAGTTTTTTCATATTTTTGAAAAAACTTGACTACTTAAATTTTTTATCAGCCTTAATTTTTAAGTTATAGCACCTTGTCAAATATTGTAAGATATAATCTAATAAAGAGAGTATTAACATAAACTTCTCAAGTTATAAATATATAAATAATATATCATTATCTATTGTGAAAGTTGGGTGAAAAAAACAGTTATTTTTATGCTATTTATTGAATATACATATTTATTGTGATATAATCTTTTTAGCACTAAGAAGAAAAGAGTGCTAAAATTTGGAGGTGTTATTATTATGTTAAAGCCATTAGGCGATAGAGTAATTATAAAAATAGCGGAAGTAGAGGAAACTACCAAATCAGGTATAGTGCTTCCAGGAAGTGCAAAAGAAAAATCTGGAATTGCTGAAGTTGTAGCAGTTGGACCAGGAGGAAATATAGACGGTAAAGAGGTCACTATGAATGTAAAAGTTGGTGACAAAGTTGTTTGTTCAAAATATACAGGAACAGAAATAAAATACGAAGGCGTAGAATATTCTATTGTAAAACAAAGTGATATTTTAGCTGTGGTTGAATAATAGGGGGAATTTTAATATGTCAAAAGAATTATTATTTGGAAGAGAAGCTAAAGAGGCTTTAGAAAAAGGTGTAGATAAACTAGCAGATGCAGTAAAAGTAACATTAGGACCAAAAGGAAGAAATGTAGTACTTGATAAATCATTTGGTTTGCCTCTTATAACAAATGATGGAGTTTCAATTGCAAAAGAGATTGAGTTAGATGATCCTTTTGAAAACATGGGAGCAGAACTTGTAAAAGAAGTTGCTACTAAAACAAATGATGTAGCAGGTGATGGTACAACTACAGCTACTGTTTTAGCACAAGCTATGATAAAAGAGGGACTTAAGAATGTAGCGGCAGGAGCGAACCCAGTAATAGTAAAAAAAGGAATTGAGAAAACTGTAAAAGTTGCTACTGATGAAATAAAGAAAATATCTACAGATATTGAAGGAAAAGAAGATATTGCAAGGGTTGCAAGCATATCTGCAAATGATGAAGAAATTGGAAAATTGATTTCTGATGCTATGGAAAAAGTTTCTAAAGATGGCGTTATAACTATTGAAGAATCAAAAACTATGGATACAGTTTTAAATGTAGTTGAAGGAATGCAATTTGATAGAGGATATTTATCTTCATATATGGTTACTGATTCAGATAAAATGGAAGCTATTTTAGATGAGCCTTATATTTTGATTACTGATAAAAAGATATCAAATATTCAAGAAATATTACCAGTTTTAGAAAAAGTAGTAGAACAAGGTAAAAAACTATTGATAATAGCTGATGATGTTGAAGGTGAAGCTTTAGCAACTTTAGTTCTTAACAAATTAAGAGGAACATTTACATGTGTAGCAGTAAAAGCTCCTGCATTTGGTGATAGAAGAAAAGAAATGTTACAAGATATTGCAATACTTACAGGTGGTGAAGTTATTTCTTCTGAACTTGGAATGGAGCTTAATAAAGTAGATGTATTACAACTTGGACGTGCAAAACAAGTAAAAGTACAAAAAGAAAATACAATTATTGTTAGTGGCTATGGTGATGAAGATAAAATTAAAGAAAGAGTTGCTCAAATAAGAAGTGAAATAAAAAATACAACTTCTGATTTTGATAAAGAAAAATTAGAAGAAAGACTTGCTAAACTTGTTGGTGGAGTAGCTGTAATCGAAGTAGGTGCTGCTACTGAAACAGAGATGAAAGAGAAAAAACTAAGAATTGAAGATGCTTTAAATGCAACTAAAGCAGCAGTTGAAGAAGGAATTGTTCCTGGTGGTGGTACAGCATATATAAACATACTACCTGTTGTAAAAGAATTTGCTAATACCTTAGAAGGCGATGAAAAATTAGGGGCTAAAATGATAGAAAAAGCATTGGAAGCACCAATAAGACAAATAGCATATAATGCAGGTGTTGAGGGAGCTGTAATAATTGATAAAATTATGAGTTTAGAAAAAGGTATGGGATATGACGCTTTAAATGATAAATATGTAGATATGAAAAAACAAGGTATTGTAGATCCAACTAAAGTAACAAGGTCTGCACTTCAAAATTCTGCATCTATTGCCGCAATGGTTATAACTACTGAAACATTAGTGGCAGAAAAGAAAGAAAAAGACGGATGTAATTGTTCTCATGAAGGACCACAAGGAATGAACCCAATGGGAATGTATTAAAACTTTGAAAATCTCAAAGATTAAAGAAATGCTTAAGTAGTATAAATTATATTAAAAGAGCTTTAAATCAAAGAAATATACTTGATTTTTAAGCTCTTTTTAAGTTATTATTTTCTTAAGTAAGGAGTTAATTCCTTGATTACAGTACGTTGCAAATCAGAAAATGAGACTACTTTTTCTTTTAATTTTTCATCCATTTTAGGATTACTATTTAGTAGTTTTTGGCATTCTATATATCCCATAATAGCACCCTGTATAAGCATTTCACTTATGTGTGAATTGCTACTATCCATTAAAGTATTCATTTGTATTCCTGTCCATCCCATTATCTTCTGAGCTATAGGTGTATCTTTTGGTTCTTCTTTTATACTTTTATATTCTTTGTGAACATTTTCTAGAAATTTTTCGTAAGCTTTTGATTGCTTTTTTAGTACTTTCTTAAATTTTTCATCATCACTTTTTTCTATAACTACAGCGTATGAATCTTCTCCCATTTTTATAGCTTTATTTAAATCGTTTAATATTTTTAAATTATCTTTGTCCATAATGAAACCTCCTAAATGTATAAGTATATTATGTGAAGGTAAAAAATTATTATACCAAATAACATTAAGATGTATATTCTTCTAAGGAGTAAAAGAGAAAAAAAGTAGAAATGCATCAATTAATACATTCCCACTTCCTTGTTATTTTTCACTTATCTTTTTTAGTATTTCATTACATTTATAAATTATTTCATTTTCATTAACATCTAAGTTTAGTTTTTTATCTTTCATTAAAATTTTACCATTAACTATAGTATGTGTAACATCTCTACCTTTAGCATTGTATACAATATCAGAAAGCAAGTTGTTTACTGGATTTAAAGTAATATCAGATAAATCTACTATAATAATGTCAGCTAATTTACCAACTTCAATACTACCTATTTTATCATCCATTTTTAAAGCCTTTGCTCCATTTATTGTAGCCATTTGTATAGCAGTAGATGCATCTAGAACAGTTGGGTCTTCTTTGTAGCCTTTTTGTATTAAAGCAGCAACATTCATAGCTTCAAACATATCTAAATTTGATCCACTACCTTGACCGTCTGTACCTAAACATACATTGATGTTATTTTTTAATGCTTTTTTTATATCAGCAAAACCACAACCAAGTTTTAAATTACTTATTGGATTGTGTACAATATTTGCTTTAACATTTCTTAAAAAATCAAAATCCTTGTCACTTAGTTTAACACAATGAGCTAAAATTAAGTTTATATCGTCAAAGTACTTTTCTAAAACTTCATAAGGTTCCTTAACATTATATATTTTTTTTATATCTTGCACTTCTTTTGAATTTTCGCAAAAGTGTGTATGTAAAGAAAAGTTGTACTCATGACATAGTTTGGAAACTAGTTTTAAATAATCAGCATTTGTTGTATATAGCCCATGTAGTGCTAACACGTTATATATATTGGTATCAATGTCTTCATCTTTTTTGTTATATACTTCAAGTAGTTCATCAATTCTTGTATTATCTTTTGTGTTTTCTCCCATTAAACATCTAGAGGCTACATATCTTAACGGAATATCATGTGTTGCTTTTATTATACTTTCTGTAAAAAAGTAATGGTCGTTTAAAAGCGTAGTACCAGTTTTGCAAGCCTCTATTAATGATAGCATACTTGTATAATATACGTCATTTGGAGTGAGTTTATCCTCTCTTGGCCAAATCTCTTTTTTTAACCAATCATCTAATGTAAAACCATCTACTAGTTCTCTAAATATACTCATAGGAACATGTACGTGCATATTTATAAGTCCAGGCATTACCACTTTATTAGTAGCATCAATTAAAGTAGCATCTTCATCAATGATGTTTTTTTCTATTTTAATTATTTTGGTTCCCTCAATTAATACATCTGATTTTTTTACAATAGTTTGTAAATTACTTCCTCTTAAAGTATATCTAGGGTCAGACATATCAAGTTTTTCGAATAAAATAACATTTCCATTTTTTATTAATATTTTTTCCATATAATTACCTCATGATAATTATATCAAGAATTAAAATTTTTGTAAACTATATAAATTAAAATATTTAATAAGTTATATAATTATATTGTTAAAATATTAAATGTGTGATAATATATACTTGAAAAGAGGTAGAGAGTATGCATGAATGTTTATTGTGTGAAAGAGATTGAGAATATATAAGGATAGGTGAAATAATAATGATTAAAAAAATCAAAATAATTTGTTTAGTTTTATTATTTATAATATTAATCACTATAATATATTTAAAATTATTTTACAAATATAATTTTTATTCTTCCTTAATAGGTGTGAAAATTCCATTATTTACAAAGTTTGAAGAAAAAGATACACATGGAAGATTTCATGGTGACGGTGAATCACTTGTAAAAGTATATTTTTCAAATAAGCAATCAGATGACTTTATAAACAAAATAAATGAAAATAAAAATTGGAAGGAAATGCCAATTAATATAAATTTAAATAGGTCTATTATTTATAAAAATGTAGAAGGAAATACCATACCGAACGTAAAAAATGGATACTGGCTTTTTATCGATCGACATTCTAATACTGTAAATAAATATGAATATAATGAAAGTTTAACTCAAGCATCTTTTAACTACTCGATTGCTATATTTGATATAGATACTAATATTCTTTATATTTATTTGCTGGATACATAAAATAGAACAAGAATATTATTGCAAAAAGATGTAAAATAATATATAATGTAAATAATAGTGAGGAGAAAAAATGGAAGAGTATATAAATAATATAGATTTAGGGACTATATCAATGCAAACTTTAGCATTTATTGGTGATAGTGTATATAATGTATATATTAGGACTTACCTAGCTTCAGTAAGTAACGTACAAACAGGAAAGTTACATGTAAAGTCTATAAAATATGTAAGTGCTAGGGGACAAGCTAAAACAATTGATAAGTTAATAGACAGTTTAAGCGAAGAAGAAATAAATATATATAAAAGGGGAAGAAATACAAATATACATACAGTATCTAAAAACGTTGATGTGGTAGAATACAAAAAATCGACAGGATTTGAAGCTTTAATTGGATATTTGTATATAACCAAAAACACTAAAAGGTTAGAAGAAATTGTTAAATTCAGTATAGATTATATTAATAAGGAGGGTTAATTTTTATGGAAGAAAATAAAACTCAAGAGGTTCAAGAAGAAAATAAAATTGATAGTAACACAAAAGAAATAATAAAAAAAGCAAATGCAGAACGTAATTTAAGTGATGCGGAAAAAAAGGCACTTATTCAAAAAATAAACGAGGATTTTAATTTTAGAAAAATGATTAATGAAATTTCACTTTCACATGACTTAAAATTGGATAAGTACGTTATATTTACTAATGGGAAAGAGCAATTATATTATGAAAATGGAGAATTCTTCTTGATATCTACAATTGATAGTAAGGAAGCTAAAAAGAAGATAAAAAGAGAAGAAGCAAGAAATTTATATAACGAATATTATATGGTAACTGTGTTAAATCCATTGTTGAAACAAAAAAACAAAGGTATAAAGCTTACTAAGGTACAAGCAGAAAAAGCTATTATATCTAACGATAATAGTACAAATTCTAATGCTAATGCTTCAGATAGTACTGTAAAAGAAAAAGAAGAAGAGATTAAAACTCAAATAAAGCATAGTAAATTTAATGATATTAAATCTCAGGTAAATAGTGTTGATGAAACAGAAAAAAGTGATAAAGATGAATTAGAAGACATTCAAGAAAAGCTAAAAGAATTAAAAGAAAAAGAGAAAAAAATAAAAGAAAAAAGAAAAGAAAATGAAGCAAGAGAAAAGTAATAGGAGGCGAATAAAATGGATAAGAGCCCTAAATTCTGGCTGTTTGCAACAATCTGTTTTTTGATATTTACAGTAGTATATATTTTAAGAGTTGGATTTTTAAATCCTATGACAATACTTAATGCCGTATTATTTCTAATTTGTGCTATAAGTTTAATTGTTATTGTAAATAATAGTAATAAGAACATTAAAATAAATCCAAATAAAAAAGTTGCTAAAAAACAAGTAAATAAAAGTAAATAATTTAAGAACATTAAAATTATCTCCCCTTTGACCATTATAAGTTAAAGAGGAGATATTTTAGATTTTTAAGAAATTGCGTTTTTTACTTGTTCTATATCAGCTTGACCTGCTGGAGCAGCTGGAACATAATATCCTTTATCTTTGTTAATTAGATAAATATTCCATTGAACGTTTTCTAATGCATTTCTTTTGCATATTAGAGTGTCTCTAAAGTTTTTGTTATTAGATTGTTGAATAGCATAGTTAATCATTGTTATCATTGAATTAGTTGATGATAATATATCACTTAAAGCTGTTTTTTCAGTCATTTAAAGCCACCTCCTTAAAGCATTGCGCTAAGATCTGTCTTTAGAGTTGTAAGCTCATTACAAAGCTCATCTAAAGAACCTGTTACCTTAGCGTCATTTGTTAAAGTTTTGTAATATGCGATTTTATCGCAAATGTTTGTACTAGCTCCACATATGTGTCTAATATTTTGAATTTCTATCTGATTTAAACTATCCATAAAAAACCTCCTTTTAAATCATAAACATATTGTGTGTAAAGATAAGATATATATACTATATTTTTAAAAATATTAATTGCTAATTTTTGCTATTTTGCAGTGGGTTTAGCAAATAATGATGCTAAAAAGCCAAATACTACAGCTGCAGCAATTCCAGCAGCACAGGATTTAACACCACCTATAAATATTCCTAAGAATCCCATTTTATCAACAGATTCCATAACACCTTTTCCTAAAGCATATCCAAAACCAGATATTGGAACGGTTGCACCCGCTTTACCAAATTCTACAATCGGTCCATATATTCCTATGGCTGTTAAAATTACACCCATTGTAACAAATATAACTAAAATTCTAGCAGGAGTAAGTTTGGTCTTATCTATCAATATTTGACCTATACTACATATAATTCCACCTGTTAAAAATACTTTTAAAAGTTCACAAAAAACATCCATTTTAATTACACCTCATTTTCAATTGCAACTGCATGTGCTACACCTGGAATTGATTCTCCTTGTTGTATAGATAATGGACTCATTAAAGCACCTGTTGCAACTATTAATATTTTATTTATCTTTTTAGTTTTTAAAAGCTCAAATAAGTATCCACTAAATACGCTTGCCATACATCCACAACCGCTTCCACCGCAGTGTGTATCTTGAGCTTCATGATCATAAATTAAAGCTCCACAATCAGCATGTATTCCTTGCAAATCAATTCCTTGATTTTGGAACTGTTCTACTAAAAGTTCAGATCCCAAAACTCCTAAATCTCCTGTTACTATCATGTCATAGTAATTTGCACTTCTTCCTGTATCTTTTAAGTGGGTAAGGATTGTGTTAAATGCTGCTGGCATCATTGCAGCTCCCATATTTGTCATATCTGTTATTCCTAGGTCAATAATTTTTCCAGGAGTAATATAAGTAATGTATGGAGAAGCTGGTCCGATATCCTTTGGTACAACAATTGCACTTCCACTTGCTGTTACAGTACATTGTGCAGTTGGACTTTTTTGATTACCATGTTCTAAAGGCATTCTAAATTGTCTTTCAGCACTACAAAAATGTGATGAAGTAGCAGCTATTACTTTTGTACCATAACCAGCATTTACAAAACTTGCAGCTAAACTTAAAGATTCACAAAAAGTAGAGCATGCACCATATAGTCCAAAAAATGGTATTCCCAAATCTCTTATACAATATCCAGAAGATATACATTGGTTAAGCAGATCACCTGCAAAGATGTAATCTATATTTTCTGCAGATGTAGGAACTTTTGAAAGTAAATTTTCAATTGATGTTTTCATAAATTTACTTTCTGCCTTTTCAAAGCTTTTCTCTCCAAAAAATATATCATCTATATGCTTATCAAAATACTGACTTAAAGGTCCACTGCTTTCTTTTGGACCTACAACACTTGATGTCTGCAAAATTTTTGGAGTGTTTTCTAATTTTATTGTTTGTGCACCTAATTTCATTTTGTACCTCCTACATAAATAGTTTTATTATCCAGTAGATAAACCCAATAATTACTGAACTTGTTATACCGTATACAAGAACTGGACCAGCTACTTTAAACATATTTGCTCCTAGCCCTAGTACATATCCTTCAGTTTTAAATTCTATTGCGGGAGCCACTATAGAGTTTGAAAAACCTGTTATTGGAATTATAGAACCAGCACCTGCGTGTTGCCCTATTTTTGCATATACATTAATAGCAGTTAAAAAGGCCCCTATAAATATTAAAGAAATTGTACAAACTGTTGTAGCATCATTTTTTGAAAGTCCAAAACTTAAAAATAAATTGGTTATTAGTTGACCTATTACACAAATAAAACCACCTACTAAGAAAGCCCAAATTAAATTTTTTACAATAGGACTTTTTTTAGCTTTACTTTCAACATAAGCTGAATATTCTTTATTTGTCATGTTTATATTTTCATTCATAAAATCACCTACTTTAGTATTATCTGTAAAAAAAATAATGATATGCAAATATTTTTTAAAAAATTTGAAATTCTTTAATATTATTCAACATTTACTAAAATAGTGATGTATTTTTAATTGAAATTTTCTCACATTTTTTTGCAAATTTTGTAATATAATGGAAATGAAAAAAAAGTTTAAAAAAAATTACCAAATTGACATGGAAATTTTGGCAAAAATATAGTAAATTTAAATGTTTTATGATAAAATTAAAAACATAGAAAAATCAAAAAAATGAAAGGAGAAAAAATAATGAAAAAGCAAAAAGCGTTACATGTGTTATTTATATTTGGTTTGGTACTTAGTTTAGTATTTAGTTTGAATATAAATAAAGTTTATGCAAGTCAAAAAAATGAAGTTACATTAAATTTTAAAGGTGGAACAATTCATGATGGCTATGTAGAATATAGCAAGAAAGCAAAATTACAATTATTCAAAGGTGATGAGTTGGTTACTAATATTTCAAATAATATGGTAATTGATTTAAACGAGGCAGAGTACAAGTTTGTAATTGAAGAAATTGAAGATGAAAGTGTTTCTGGAGCTAATACACCCATAAAATTAAATATTAATAATTGGTATTATCCTATTACTACATCAATATTAGAGGAAACTAAATCTACATTTAAGTTAGAATCAAGCAAATTTAGTGGAACATTAGATGTTAAATTTGTAAGAACAATAACAGCTATTAATACAAAGGTTGAAAATGTTTATGATGATATAATATCAAAAGGTGTAATAGATTTGACTGATGGAAAAGAATATGTAATTGATTTTTCTAAAAATGATGAGTTAACAGAAGGATTAAAATCATTTGCAGATTTAGATAAAACATTATATTATAAAAGAAACAATAATGGTTTAGTAGTAACAGACAATGAAAGTGAAGCAGTTATAAAGATCGTTGGAAATAGGTTAGAAAATAAAGCAATATTAACTTCAGTAAATGATAGAACTAAACAAAGTGAAGTTTTTAAAGGATTTCATACTCAATATACAGGTTCTAAATTGAATTTTACCGGTTTAGAAGGTGGTGTTATATATGAAACAAGATATGATTACTATACTAGATGCACTTATGAATTTACGTTCCAATATGTAAAAGAAGAAAAAGAAACACCAAAAGAAATAATATATAAATTTCTAGAAGGAGAAAATCAAAATTATATTATTAGTCAAAGTGATAAAGCTAGATTTAGAATTGATGCTGATTATAGTTTATTTCAAAATGGTGGAAAAGTATATATTGATGATATACTAGTAGATACAAATAATTATACTTCTGAAAGTGGTAGTACAATAATTACTTTAAAAAAAGATTATATTAGTAAATTAAGTGTTGGAGAACATAAATTAAAAGTATTATTTAATAATGGTGGAGTTGCAGAAAGTACATTTACTATTAGCAAAGTAAAGAATGAAGTTAAAGAAACTATAAAAAATCCTCAAACAGGAGATAGTATAAAAACGTATATTATTCTATCTGTAATTTCTGTTGTAGGAATTATAACAACTATAATAATTAATAAAAAGAAAAAAGAATGTTAGGAGAAAGAAAGATATGAAAAAAAGTAAAATAATTATTACTGCTATATTAATGTTTTTATTCACTATGTGTATTGCACCATTAACAATATTTGCAGAAGATTTAGATTTGAACACAGCAAACATAGATATTGAAGGTGTAAAATTTAATTATATTCCAGGTGATAAGCCAGAAGCAAAAGCTTATAAATGTGACCCATGGGATAGTTTATATGATATAGAGTACGAATATTGGGAAGAGATGGAAACCGATGAAAAAGGTGAGGCTGTTCCAGTAAAATTTTGGTATTCTGATGAAAACAAAAATAATGCACTTTCACAAGACAAAAAAATAACTGCTTTTGAAGAGGAAAAAACTTATATGTACAGTATTTCTTTAAAAGCAAGGGATGGTAGTACATTTGGAACTAATAGTTCAGTAAGGATAAATGGAACAAATATAAATAGCAAAAATATAACTAATTCTGGAACAAAACTTTTTATAGTTGCTGTAAAAACAATAAAACCCACAAAACCAGTTCAATTAAAACACATTGATGTTATAGAGTTAAATAATGCAACAATCAGTTTTAACGCAAACGATAAACCTATATTTACTGGAAAAACACCTACTGAATCACCATACATATACCAATTTGAATGTTGGGAAGCAAAAGACGGTTCAGGTATAACATCTGCTGAATTCTTTAATAAAGGTTACGACAAACATATCACTACATTTGAAAGTGGCAAAGAATATCAATATATTTTATATTTTAAAGCTAAAGAAGGTTATGTTTTTACAAGAGATACTAAATTAAAAATAAATGGTAAATATTATAACTATAGAGTATCTGATTGGGAAGAAGAAACAAATGTAGATGAATTTCAAACAACATGGAGAATGTACCCTAATTTAACAATAACACCTACATCTGTAGAACAACCTACCCAAAATACTATAAAAGAAATTAAAAGTTCTAGTACAATAAAAGGTAGTATCATTTTCGAAAAAGAAGTTAGT
>OIZL01000242.1_pt1 | contig 46279 bp, 44 predicted proteins | sample 1588541 | NCBI WGS metagenome assembly OIZL01 (sample SAMN03283285) | human gut metagenome | biome: human-associated habitat; material: feces | host: Homo sapiens | place: Peru | collected 2012 | reverse complement strand
GCTGACGTTAAGCCCGGCGCACAAAGATTACAGTCATCACAATCTGCCGGTGGAGAGGATCGGTGCGGCGCTCACTTATTTAAAAGAGCAGGGCATTGTGAAATTTGGTATTGCGGGGGCATCCACGACCGGGATGTATGCGCTGCTCGCGGCGTCCTATTATCCGGAAATCACGCTGACGCTCGCAATGACACCGGCAGACTTTGTGATGGAAGGGTTTTATCAGGGAAAACGGGACGGACAGACCGAGTGGCCGGGAGACGGAGAGTCAAGCGCTTCCTGGGAGGGAAAGCCGCTTCCGTATCTTCCCTATGCATACCGTCATCCGGAATATGGAAAGAAGATAAAGGAAGAAGCAAAAAGAGGCGGGGATCTCATAGCTTCCCGTGAAATTTTTGCGGCATCCGAAAAAGCCCACCCGATTCGTGAAGAGGAATTTATAAAGATCGAACGGATCAGGGGAAAGCTTCTTTTGATCGGTGCCAAGGATGATGTTTTGTGGGAAACGGAAAAATATATAAGGAGAATGGAGAAACGTCTCGGGAAGCGGGAACACACCTGTGAGGTGGAAAGCTATATTTATGAGCATGCCACACATTTTGTTTTCCCGGAGGGAATGGTAAAGACAATACTTCCGGTCGGAGGAGATCTGCTTACAAGAGTATTTGCTGCGGGACGGAAATTTCCAAAGGAATGCAAAGCGGCGCGGATCGATATCGACCGCCGTATCACACGGGCGGTGGATGCGTGGAAAACCGTATAATACAAGATAAGAAAAAGAGACAGGCAGGGGGAAGATGTTATTATGTCAATCGTGATAGAGGATGCTGTAAAAAAGTATGGCGCGGGAGAGAGTGAAATTTATGCCTTAAATCATGTGAGTCTTCAGATCGAAAGCGGCGAGATATGTGTGATCTTAGGACCATCCGGTTCTGGAAAAAGTACGCTGTTACATATGATCGGAGGGTTGGACCGGCTGGATTCCGGGGCGGTCACAGTGGATGGAACAAAGGTCAGTGCACTGAATAAAAAGGAGCTGACAGAGTACCGGAGACAGAAAGTAGGCGTGGTCTTTCAGTCCTACAATCTGATCGCAGAACTTAATGTGAAAGAAAATATCCGCGTAGCCGGAGATATTTCAAAAAATCCACTGGAGATGGATCCGCTGATCGATGAGCTTGGGCTTTCTTCTCATGTAAAGCATTTTCCGGCGGAATTATCCGGCGGACAGCAGCAGAGGTGCGCGATTGGCAGGGCACTTGTGAAAAATCCGGATATTTTATTGTGCGATGAGCCGACCGGGGCACTGGACTCTGTGTCAGCAGGAGAAGTTCTTGGTATTTTAGAAAGGATCCATGAAAAATATCAGACAACGATCCTTATCATCACGCACAATGAGGCGATCGCCGGTATGGCAGACCGCATCATCCGGGTGCATGACGGGAAGGTTGTGAGCAATGAGAAAAATAAAAAAGTCCGTGTGAAGGAGTTAATGATCTGATGACTTTACAAAAAAAGATACAAAGAAGCGTGAAAAAAAATTTGTCCTTTTATCTGACCGGGAGTATTCTGACTGCCATTACCGTCATGCTTTTAGTAGGAGCGGTTACGGTAAGCAGCTCGATCTATCAGTGCTTTGACCCATACTTTGCGAAGACAAAGATCGAGGACGGGGAATTTGTCACGGAATCTGAAATTTCAGCCGGAAAGCTGCGCGAGCTGGAAAAACAGTACGATGTCACCATAGAAAAGCAACAGTATCTGGATTTTTCCTATGACGATACCAGACTGAGGGTTTTTGCCCGGACAGATAAAATTGATCTTGTGACGGTGACGGAGGGAAGGAATGTACAGACGGCAGATGAGATCCTGCTTACCTGGCGCTATGCAAAGGCGCATGGGATCACAGTGGGTGACACCATAGAACTGGCAGGACGGCAGTTTCATGTGTGCGGACTTGGCATGAAGCCGGACTACGCCATTATGCTCTATGAGCTCTCGGAGAGTGTACCGGATAAGGATGGTTTTGGAATCGGAATTGTGACCGCGGAGGCCATGGAAAGTCTGGGAAACGGAGTCAGGTATTATTCGGTCCGTTATGGGGATCCCACAAAGGAAACTGCATTCCGCACAGAGATCAGTGAAAAATACGGTACGACGGAATATATTGAACAGAAGGCGAATAGCAGGATCCGCCTCATTTATCAGGAGGCAGATGATCTGGTTGCCGAGTTTTCCTTGTATTGTCCGGTCATCTTGGTCGTGGTGATCGCTGTGATCGCAATGGTTCTGGCGAGAATGGTCCGGCGGGAAGGAAAGACGATCGGAACGCTGATGGCGCTCGGTTACCGGAAAAAGGAACTGATCCGGCATTATATGCTATACGGCATGATCCCGGCAGCTGCTGGAGATGTGCTTGGAGTGATCCTTTGTGTCCCGTTTTCGAAAGCGTTCTGCAGCTTTTATTTTGGAGATGCGGAGTATATCGATTATGTGGTAAAAATGCCGTGGCAGTTTATCGGGATCGTGCTGTTGATCCCGCCGGTCGTATATGGCCTCGTGTCTTATCTTGTGCTGTGCGGAGTGTTGAACGTTCAAATCCTTCCACTGCTTAAGGGTATCCGGAAAGGAAAAACGTTACGACTTTTAAATGGCAGCAATGCAGCACTTCCGCTGATCTATAACATCCGCGCGGTGATCATAAATGGATTTAGGAGTCTTACATTCCTAGTCGGAGTTGCGGTTGCAACACTTTGCATTATACTTGGCGGATCGTTTCAGGATGCCTATGACGATCTGCTTGAGGAGAAGGTGCCATATGCCATGCTGGGTGGGCAGTATGAGTATGGATTTCATTCCTATCAGACGGACAATCCTTATGGAGGAAATGCAATTTTTGATGTGAGCTTTGGCGCAAAGGCAGATGATTCCCGTTTCAACCTGATCGGATATGAAAAAGAAAATGATTTTACAGATTTAAAGACAACCGATGGGAAAGCATTAAATTCCGGGGATTATTATATGACAAGCGCTGCGGCAAGACAGTATGGAATTCAGGCGGGAGATATGTTTTCCTTCTATAATACAGTGACGATGCAGGAGCACAGTGTCCGGATAAGCGGTATTGTCAAAAATGATATCCTGACACTGGTGCTGACCGGAAAGGAGAATGCTGCGGAACTTTTAGGAAGACCGGCAGAGGAGTACAATGTCATCATAAGCAAAGACAGGCTGGACATTCCGGCAAACCTGTTAAAGAAAGCGGCATCGCTTGAGGATTACCGGAATATGGTAAAGAATCTCTCTGCGACCGCAGGTATCGTCTTAAAGCTTTTAAAGGTGCTTGGCGTGCTGATCGCCGTATTGATCGTTACGATGATATCCGGTATGATCGCAGAGGAAAGCAGCAGAAATATTTCCATGTTAAAAGTGCTCGGCTATCGGGACAGGGAAGTGCAGAAATTTGTGTTTACTTCGAATCATCTTTTAGTACCGGCCGGATTTATACTTGGTGTACCACTCGGATATCTGACGGCATATGCCATGATCTGCGCAATGGCAAAATCCTCCGGGATGTTTATGAGCCTTCCGGTGAAGGCAGACACGCTCCTTTACAGCTTTGTATTTGTGGCGCTGGCATATTTTGTGGCGCTGACGGTCTCCGGGCGAAAATGCCGGAAAGTAGAGATGACAGAGAGCTTAAAGAGCATGTCGGATTAGCCTTTTTTAATGAGAAAAAAAGCCGCTTCTTGTTCCGCAAAAAGTACATGGAATATATTGTTTTGTCGGTTAAATGGGTATAGAATAAAAACATCGAATAAACAGTATATTTGATAGAATAGGAGAGAAAACAATATGTTTGGTTTTGGTCAGTTAATCGAGATCTTAAAGAAAGATCCGAAAAAAATCGTATTTACAGAGGGAACTGATCCCCGTATTTTAGAGGCAGCCTCCAGACTTCTTGCAAGCAACTTCCTGCAGCCGATCCTTGTCGGAGATCCGGATGAGGTATATACAACAGCGGCAGACAGCGGATTTAACATCCGTGGGGCAGAGATCATAAATCCGAAAAGCTTCGACCGTTTTGATGAAATGGTAGAATTATTCTGTGAGCTCCGTAAATCCAAAGGAGTAACACCGGAGCAGGCGAGAGGAATCCTCTCACAGGCAAATTACTTCGGTACCATGTTGGTAAAGATGGGCATTGCGGACGCACTGCTCGGTGGAGCTACCTATTCCACAGCGGATACCGTAAGACCGGCGCTTCAGCTGATCAAGACAAAGCCGGGCAACACGATCGTGTCTTCCTGCTTTATCCTGGTTCGTCCGTCTGCGACAGGTGAGAACGAAGTCCTTGCAATGAGCGACTGCGCGATCAACATCCATCCGACCGAGGATGAACTCGTAGAGATCGCCGGAGAATCCGCAGCATGCGCGAAGATCTTCGGTATCGATCCTAAGGTTGCATTCTTAAGCTACTCTACCTTTGGTTCCGGAAAAGGTGAAGATGTAGACAAGATGCGCAATGCAGCAGCAAAGGCAAGAGCAAAATATCCGGATCTCCCGATCGAAGGCGAGATGCAGTTTGATGCAGCGGTTTCTCCGAGAGTTGCCCGCACCAAGTGCCCGGATTCTGTTGTTGCGGGACATGCAAATACATTTATCTTCCCGGATATCAACGCAGGAAATATTGGATACAAAATAGCGCAGCGTCTTGGTAACTTCGATGCATACGGCCCGATCCTTCTCGGACTTAACGCACCGATTAATGATCTGTCCCGCGGATGCAATGCTTCTGAAGTATATTCGATGGCGATCATTACCGCAGCTTTGGCATAATTTTTAAAAACAAAAGGCCACTTCGCATCGCTTGTGTGAAGCGGTCTTTTTTTCTATAATTTTTCATGTTTTGTAAATAATTTCGTAGATGAATTTATTTGGTTTGTGATATAATATGATATAAGTATTCCTTTAAGTTTTTAACGGAGACTGGTTATTATCCCCTGAACAATCAGGATTTATCATGAAAGTGGGTAATTATGAGATTTAAACGAGTAGATAAGAGTACGGTGAGATGTATTGTTTCACAGGATGAGATAGAAGAACGCGGTTTAAAGATCGAAGATCTGATAAAAAATGGCGATAAAGCGCAGGAATTTTTGAATGAAGTTGTGGATATGGCGGAGGAAGAGATCGGTTTTAAGATGACTTCAGGCATCCAGGCGGTGCAGGCGGCGTTTCTGCCGAATCATGATGTGGTGTTCACATTTTCAGACAAGGCGGAGAACATCGGCATGGATCGTGCACTGGATCATTTGAAAGACATGATGACAGAGGAAGGCTGGACGGATGCGGAGCGTGTGGACGAGATACGCGGCATGACCGGACAGAACCAGGCGGATGCCTTCGCGAAGCTGCTGCGCGAGATACAGGACAGACAGGAAGAGGAGCTGCAGGAGAGTGAGGCAGCAGACCGGAAAGATCCGTCTGCCGAAGCACAGAGCACCGCAGAGACAGCGGGGGCGCCGGAAGAAAAGAAACCGGCGGATTACTGGATGGGCAATCACATGTTTATCGTGTTCTTTGGTTCGATGGATCATGCGGTTCGCTTTTGCAGACATTTTCCGGGATTTGCGTTCCGGCAGGAGAGCTTGTACAAAACAGATGACAGGGAATATGCGCTGATCCTTGATATCGAGGAGATCGGCAAAGAGGAGATGGCAGCGCTTTCCATCCAGGCATGTGAGTATGGCACGTCATTTTTGATCGGAGACGCCAGAGCGCGTGAGATCGAGGAGCATGCTGTTTGTATCCTTTCGAAACAGGCACTTTACCGGCTTTCGAATTTATAAAACAGACTTTATAGATTTGTTACAGATTTTATTTAGAAAGTTCACATTTTTTTCAAGGGAGAGACATAAGAAGTTCACAAATTGCAGATATTATATAAGCATCACTTGAGAAGAAATCAGTGATGAAGAAAACTTTTTCATAAACTCTCCCCCTTTATAAAAACCACCGACGCACACGGTGGTTTTTTTGTATTAGTGAAGATGGCGGAACCGCCATCTGACTAAATAAACTGATTGGTTGCGGCGTCATAGCAGTAGTCGATGTCGCCGAGTTTTTGTTCCAGTGCCGCGCGGTCAGCGCCGTGCGCATGGCAGAATTTGTCTAATGATGTATAGTGATCCCGAAGTTCTGTGTTCACAAAGCTCAGTAAGATGACCGGGTCTTTTGGTAATGTCTGTGGCATAGCAATCCTCCTTTTTTATAACTGAATGCCCCATGATTATAGAAAACAAGCTGTGAAATGTCAAGGCGTGGCGGAATCTGAAAAAGGAAGTTGACTTTTCGGTGAGGATAAATTTATGATAGTAACAGAAAGGGGTTTTTTTATATGACCAAGGAAGAAAAAGTAGAAAGATTTCAGGAGAAGAACAAACAGGCGCAGCCGGGGCAGATCGTATGCGCGGGATCTTCGCTTATGGAGATGTTTCCGGTCGAGAAGTTTGTAAAAGAGGAGTACCCGGATCTTTTGATCTATAACCGGGGGATTGGCGGTTTTATTACGGATGAACTCTTGGAACATCTGGACGTATGTATTCTGGATTTGAAGCCGGTGAGACTTTTTATCAATATCGGGACGAACGATCTGAGTGATCCGAAGGTTACGATCGGACACCTGATGGATCATTATGATAAAATACTAAGCATCGTGGAGGAAAAGCTGCCGGGGATAGAGATCTATCTGATGGCATATTATCCGGTGAATTATGAGGCTGCCACGGAGGAGATGAAGCCCTGCCTTAAAATCCGCACGAATGACAGGATCCGCGAAGCCAATGCGGCAGTGCAGAAGCTGGCAAAAAAACATCATGCGCGGTATATCGACATCAACGATCCGTTAAAGGACGCCGGGGGCAATTTGCGGGCGGAATATACAATAGAAGGAATGCACATCAAGGAAGAAGGGTATCGCGCCATTTTTCCTGCCTTTATGAAATATGTTTTGGAACCACGCTGGTAACAGAGGAAAAGGAGAAAACCGATGAAAACAGAAAAAGAAGACTTAACGGGACAAATGAATCTTTTTGAGATGCTTTCCGGGGACACCGATCAGACGGAACAGCCGGGACGGGATGAGACCCCGGAGGAAGAAAAAGAGCCGGAGACCGGAGATTTTTACCCGATCCACCGGAAAGCGGATGAGATGCATGTCGTGATGCACAAGATCTTTGAGGATATGCTGGAGAAAGAAAAGATCGTGGTGGCCTATATTGACTACAACGTGATCTATTATAAGGAAAAGGAAAAAGAGCCGCAGCTGATGCAGTATAAGGGCGCAAAGCTTGCGGTAGACCGCTATATGGAGATCGTGGAACGGCTGCGTGAGGATGAGATGTTGATCGAGGACGAGGGAAAACTGGTTCTTTGTGATGTGTAGATGAAAGGCTCTGTGTGGGGAAAAGACTTTGACTGTCAGTGAGAATGATAGCCAAAGTCTTTTTTTTGTAATGGCAACGAGGAAAATGAAATGTCCAAACGGAACAAAAAGGGCGAAATGGGACAGACAAAAGCGTTTTGGTGTGCTATCCTATTAAAAGTTAGTACTGACTAATTTCTTTTACATAAGGAGGACATGAAAATGTCAACGCAAAAAAATGGAAAATTATTGCAGGGCAAAGATCTGATCTCAATCGGAATTTTTTCTGCGATCTATTTTGTACTTAATTTTATCTGCATGCTGCTCAGCGGACTGCATCCGGTCATCTGGATCTTAATGCCGGCGCTGATCGCACTGGTCACGGGAATCCCGTTTCTTTTAATGTGCGCAAAGGTGCAGAAATTTGGCGCAGTGCTCTTGATGGGCATGGTGACCGGGCTTTTGTATTTTGTGACCGGTCAGTTTACGGTTATTTTGCTTGGTACCTTTTTGGCGGCGTGCCTGCTTGGAGAACTGATCCGTTTCCTTGGCGGATATAAGAGCTTTCTCTGGAACGCGGCAGCGTTTGCAGCATTTTCACTTGGAATGACAGGTTCCCCGCTTCCGATCTGGATCATGCGGGAGAGCTTTTTAACACAGATCAGCGAACAGGGAATGGCGGAGTCTTACGTTTCCACACTGCGGGCGCTCTCCTCACAGGGAATGCTGGTGGTAATGATCGTGGCACCGGTGATCACGGCGTTTGTGGGCGCGTGGATCGCAAACGGTATGTTCCACAAACATTTTAAGAAAGCGGGTATGGTTTGATCCATGGAGAAAAAAAGACGAGAGGGGTTAAGGCTTGATCCGCGCGCCGGGCTGTTGCTGCTGGCGCTTGCAAATGTCATCATGCTCGTGCAGGACGATCCCGCGATACAGATTTCATGGATCGGCTGCCTGACCGTGCTGTATCTGCTCTGTGGCAGGATAAAAGGCGGATTTCAGTGGCTTTTTGTGTATCTGGTGCTTTGCGCGTTTCAGTGGATGGTGCTTCCGGCGGCGCCGGGGGTGGTCATTTCCTGCTTTTCGATTTTTATAAACTACGCAAGGCGGATGTACCCGTGTATGATGATCGGATGGCTGATCTTAAAGACGGTTTCCCTGCGCGAGTTTATCGTTGCGCTCCGCGCGCTTCACGTTCCGCAGACAGTCATTATACCGATTTCCGTGACATTGCGGTATTTCCCTGCGATCCGCGAGGAAAGCGGGTATATCCGGGATGCCATGAAATTAAAAAATCTGCATGGAGGCGAAAAAGTGGAAGCCTTTGTTGTGCCGCTTATGATGTCGGCGGTCAATACGGCGGAAGAGCTTGCGGCTGCGGCAGTGACGAGGGGCATCGAAAATCCGGTAAAAAAGACGAGTACCGTCAAATTACAGATCGGAGTGATGGACTGCATCTGCATTTTGGTGGCAGCGGGATTTTTGGTGGCAGCGCTTGCTGTCTGAGAGGAGGAAACGTATGATTACGATCGATCAGGTATCTTTTGCTTATGCGGAGGGAAAAAATTCACTGCGTGACGTAAGTTTGACGATCCATCCGGGAGAGTGCGTGCTTCTCTGCGGGGAAAGCGGCTGCGGCAAAACAACGGTCACCAAGCTGATCAATGGGCTGATCCCGCATTTTACCGCGGACGGACAATTACAGGGCGACGTCACGGTTGCGGGTATGCCGGTGCGTGACACCGCAGTCTATGAACTGGCAAAAGAAGTCGGTTCGGTATTCCAGAATCCGAAAAGCCAGTTCTTCCATCTGGATACGGACAGTGAGCTGGAATTTGGACTGGAAAATGAAGGCGTTCCGCCGGAACAGATCAAATCCCGCGTCGCGACGACCGTCCGGCAGTTAAAAATAAAAAAGCTGATGCACCGGAATATTTTTTCACTTTCGGGCGGAGAAAAACAGCTTTTGGCGTTCGCGAGCGTGTATGCCATGAATCCGCAGATCTATACCTTAGATGAACCGACGGCAAATCTGGATGCAGAGGCGATCGAAAAACTGAGAAGGCAGCTGATCCGTCTGAAAGAAGAGGGAAAAACGGTTGTGATCGCAGAGCACCGGCTGTATTTTCTGGCGGATCTTGTGGATCGCGCGGTCTATATCCGGGATGGAAGGATCGAAAAAAGCTTTTCAAAGGCGGAATTTCTTGCCATGGAGGAAACGGAGCGGATCCGGCTGGGACTTAGAAAATTAAAAAGGACCACGTTAGATCTGGAAAAAGCCCGTGCCTATGAGGCAGGAAAAGGACTCGGGATCTGTGGACTTGGCTGTGGCTACAAGGGTGAGCCGGATGTGATAAGGGATCTCTCGTTTACCGCGTATCCGGGTGAGGTGCTTGGGATCTCCGGGCACAACGGTGTGGGAAAGACAACACTGATCCGCTGTCTGTGCGGACTGATCCGGGAACAGAAAGGAAGTATCTCTCTGGAAGGGGATGTGTTAAAACGAAAGCAGAGACAGAAAAACTGCTTTTTAGTCATGCAGGATGTAAACCATCAGCTTTTTTCGGACAGCGTTTTTGGCGAGTGTGAACAGGCGGGAGCGTCGGATGAAGCAGGGATAAGAGAAGTGCTTGCGCAGTTTGATCTCGGTGATTACGAGGAAACGCATCCGATGGCATTGTCCGGCGGGCAGAAACAGCGCCTTGCGGTGGCGACAGCGGTGCTTTCCGGAAAAAAGGTACTGATCTTTGACGAGCCGACGAGCGGACTGGACTACCGCCATATGAAGGAGGTCTGCGAGATGGTGCGAAATCTCGCGAAAGCGGGAAAGATCGTGCTTGTGGTGTCACATGACAGGGAATTTATGCAGGACGCGTGTGACAGGATATTGATGCTTGGAGAAAAGGAGGAAGAGGCATGAATGAAGAAGGGTTCGGGCAGGCAAGAGGCATTCTGCTGGCGAAAAGCAACGGATGCAGTGTGTATCAGTTCCGCAACGACACCGGCGACGGCACGATGACCTGCTATGAAGTGTTTCCGGGCGCGATGTTGAGCTTCAATGATTTTCATGTGAAATATTTTGATTCCGAATATGTGCCGGGCAGAAATATGTTTGTCATTGACCATTGCAGAGAGGGAAAAATGGAATATCTGGCGGCGGAAAATGCCTACGCTTATGTCGGAGCCGGGGACATCAAGATGGACAAAAGGCTCACGCATACCGGGCGTTTTGTATTCCCATCGAGCCATTATCACGGGCTGACGATCGGCTTTGATATGGAGATCGCGGCGGCGGCACTCACGGAGGAAGTGAAGGATTTCCCGGTCGATCTCGTAAAGCTGCAGGAGAAATACTGTCCGGGGCGTTATCCGAATCTGATACACGAAAAAGGTGCCGCAGAGCATATTTTCGGAGAACTGTATCAGGTGCCGGAAAAGATCAGGATCCCTTATTTTAAGATTAAGATCATGGAGCTTCTGCTGTATCTGGACGCACTGGAACTGCCGAAGGAACAGGAAGAAAGACCCTATTACTATAAAACACAGGTAGAAAAGGTAAAAGCGATCCAGGCGTTTTTGGCGGAACATATGGCGGAAAATTATACGCAGGAGGACCTCTCGGCGCGGTTTGAGATTCCGCTGACCGGAATGAAAAACTGCTTTAAATCCGTGTATGGGATGTCGATCGGCGCCTGGCTTACCGATTACCGCATGAACCGTGCGGCAGAATTTCTGCGGGCGGATCGTGAAAAGAGTGTTGCGGAGATCGCGGGACTGGTGGGCTATGACAGCGCCAGCAAATTCGCGATCGCGTTTCGGAAAATTATGGGAATGTCGCCGGTGGAATACCGCAGCGCCATTCGTTAGGAGGATAGGATATTATGAAAGAGAAGAAAGAGGGCTGGATGCGTACCCTGCTCGGGTATGCGGGCGGCTATCGGAAGAAATTCGGACTCTCTGTTGTTCTGTCGGTGATCAGCATCACGGCGGGACTGGTTCCGTTTTTCTGTATGTATCAGGTCATATGTAAATTTGTGGATGGAACCGTGACATCCGGGGCGATCCTCGGATGGTGCGGCGCGGCGCTTCTTGCGTACTGTGTGAAAGTGTTATGTTTTGCCGGTTCCACGGCGGCGTCCCATCAGGTGGCATATCATGTACTTGAGGGACTCAGACTCAGAATGGCGGATCGCTTTTTACACGCGCCGCTCGGCGAAGTGCAGGCACATTCCATCGGTGAGATCAAAAACATCATGGTGGATAAGATCGAAGGGATCGAGCCACCGCTTGCGCATGTGGTTCCGGAAGGCGCGGGACATATCGTACTGCCGGTTGTGAGCATTATTGCGCTGGCACTGATCGACTGGCGGATCGCGCTTGCGTCGCTTGTGACATTTCCGGCGGCGTTTGTGTGCATGGCACTGACCTTTAAGATCAGTGGAAAGAACTTTGATACCTATAACAATTCCAATACCTACATGAACAGCACGATCGTGGAGTATATCGAAGGAATTGAAGTAATAAAAGCATTTGGACGCGCGGGTGTTTCCTATGAAAAATACGCGAAGGCGATCACGGATTACCGCACGTTCGTCATCAAGTGGCTGTCCTCGACCTGGGTGACCATGAAACTTGCGTTTGCGCTGTTTCCGGCGACGCTGATCGGAACGCTTCCGGTCAGCCTGGCACTGGCATCCGCAGGAACGATCACGGCATCACAGGCGGCACTCGCAGTCATGCTCTCGATTTCGATGGTGGGTTCTCTCGCAAAGCTGGAAGTATTCGCGAATGAAACAAAGCAGATGCAGATGACGGTCGAAGAACTGGATTCCCTGCTTACGATGAAGAGCCTTCCGGAGCCGGAGAAACGTGCCAATATAACGAGCACGGATGTGGAATTAAAACAGGTGCGCTTCTCTTACAGTGGAAACACGGAGGAGGAAGTGCTGCACGGCATCGACTTAAAGCTTCCGCAGGGCAGCTTCACGGCATTGGTCGGTCCGTCTGGTGGAGGAAAGTCAACGGTTGCGAAGCTGATCGCGCGGTTTTTCGATGTGACCGAAGGAAGCATTACGATCGGCGGAGTCAATATCAAGGATATGCCGCTCTCCCAGATCTCGGAAAATGTAAGCTTTGTTGCGCAGGACAACTTTTTGTTCCGCTGCTCTCTGCTTGAAAATATCCGCCTTGGCAATCCGAAAGCTACGGATGAGGAGGTAAAGGCGGCGGCAAGAGCGGCGCAGTGCGAGGAATTTATTTTAAAACTGCCGCAGGGCTATGATACCCTGGCGGGTGAGGCAGGAAAACGGCTGTCCGGCGGAGAAAAACAGAGGATCGCCATTGCCCGTATGATGTTAAAGAACGCGCCGATCGTTATCTTAGATGAAGCGACGGCATTTACCGATCCGGAGAATGAGGATAAGATCCAGCAGAGTATCGCGGCGCTGACCAAGGGGAAGACACTTCTTGTCATTGCGCACCGTCTCTCAACGATAAAGCAGGCGGACAATATCGTAGTCTTAAAGAATGGCGCGATCGTTGCGCACGGAACGCAGGAAGAGCTGCTTTTAAACTGCCCGCTTTACCAGGATATGTGGAAAGCGCATATCGGAGCAAAGGAATGGGCGGTATCGTCAGCCGGAAAGGGGGAAAAGGCATATGTTTAAGACAATAGGACGCATCATCAACTGGTGCGGGGAATTTAAAGGAAAGCTTTACATCGGGTTTATCTTTTCTTTCCTTTCCAATATTTTCGCGGCAATGCCTGTCATGGTCGCCGCGTATACGGTGGGAATGCTGATGGAGGCGGAAAAAGGAAGCGGCACGTTTGACCGCAAATGGATCGGATACAGTATCCTGATCATTCTGGGACTCGTTTTCTTCCGTTTCCTGTTCGATTATCTGCGTGCAAAATTTCAGGAAGCGATCGGTTATGAGCTGATCGCGAGGGACCGGCTTGCGGTCGGAGATGCCTTAAAGCGTGTATCCCTCGGATACTTTCAGCAGATGAACACCGGAAATATTTTAAGCTCGATCACAACGGGACTTGGAACGTTAGAAACTATGGGTATCCGTATGATCAACAGCTTTATCGGCGGCTATCTGAATTTCCTTGTTGTATTTCTCTGCCTTTGCGTATTCAGTCCGGTTACCGCGCTGATCGCGCTTGCGGCAGCAGCCGTATCCTTTGTTTTCCTGCTTGTGATCTCCTGGTACAGCACGAAAAACGCGCCGGTGGAGGCAAAGGCGAACCGCGATATGACAGGATCGATCCTGGAATACGCAAGAGGACTTTCGGTCGTAAAATCCTTCGGACAGAGCGGAGCATCCATGCAGGCGCTTTCCGATGCGGTCGGTGACAGCAGACGGATCCACTTAAAGATCGAGTGGGGATTTATCCCGTCGAACAGTCTGCACCTTCTGGCATTAAAATGTGGTTCGGTCGGGCTTGCGCTGGCATCCTTTTTCATGACACTGAACGGACAGATGGATTTTTCCATGATGCTCATCTTTGTGTTCTTTTCATTTGAGATTTTTGCAAGTGTGGAACCGATCAGTGACAGCGCCCATGTGTTAAGTATTATCGAGGACGCGATGGATCAGTTAGATGCCCTAAAGAAGGAAAACTATATTGACAGCGACGGAAAGGACATTCCGTTAAACCATTATGACATTGCATTTGAGCATGTAAACTTTGGCTATGACAGCAGAATGATTTTAAAGGATGTAAGCTTTCAGATACCGGAAAAGACTTCGACCGCGATCGTCGGACCGTCGGGTTCCGGAAAAACAACGATCTGCAGCCTGATCGCACGTTTTTATGATGTAAACGGCGGAAACATCCGTATCGGTGGTCACAATATCAAGGAGCTGACCTGCGACAGTCTGCTTTCCAATATTTCCATGGTGTTCCAGAACGTGTATCTGTTCCATGACACGATACGCGCGAATATCTGTTTCGGAAAACCGGACGCAACGGAAGCGGAGATGATCGAGGCAGCGAAAAAAGCGTGCTGCCATGACTTTATCATGGAATTGCCGGATGGCTATGACACGGTGATTGGTGAGGGCGGCGATACGCTCTCTGGTGGGCAGAAACAGCGTATTTCCATTGCGAGAGCCATGTTAAAAGATGCGCCGATCATTATTCTCGATGAGGCAACGGCAAGCATTGATCCGGAAAATGAGCATCTGATCCAGAACGCGGTAACGGAGCTGACAAGAGGAAAGACGATCATTACGATCGCGCACCGGCTTGCCACGATCGAGCAGGCAGATCAGATCATGGTTGTGGATGACGGGCGGATCGCGGAGAGCGGTACGCATGAGGAACTGATCCGTCAGGACGGAAAATACAAGCAGTTTGTAGAGATCCGAAAGAAAGCGGAAGGCTGGAAGATCAGCTAAAAGAAGTGTAAGGCAAAAAAGAAGCCGGCACGGGAAAATTCCTGTGCCGGTTTCTTCTGTTATTGTGGAAATGGACATTCGCTGCCATAAGGGGATCAGCCGATATGCGCAGCTCCGATCGCGCGGATATCCATCGGATATACGTTCTCCTTGCCGACATACTGGGCAATGTAGTTTACATAATTTTCCATTTCTGCTTCCGGTACGATCGCTGCGATCACACCGGCGAATCCACCGCCGTGTACGCGGCACATACCGTCGTTGATCTTCTTTAAGAAAAGCTTGGTCAGTGCCAGTGTGCGTGTGATCTTCTGCTCATGGCAGTCCTGCATGGAGTAGCAGTTCTGGAGCAGTTCCCAGGAAGAATTGCCGGATTCGTCCATGAGGCGGAGCACATCGTCGTATTTTTTGTTTCGGATCGCGTCAGCTGCCTGTTCGACACGGGAAGTCTCTTCAAAGAAGTGGATCGCGCGCAGCAGGGCTCTGTCGTCTTCAATCTCGTTGCAGTGAGCGAGGAGATCGTCTAAAGTGGTCTCGTGCAGCAGTTCCTTGCCGAGTATCTTTGCGACTGCTTTCATCTCATCCGGGATCTCAGAATATTCACGGCTTAAGTCCGCATGATTTTTTCCGGTGTTTACGATGACCAGACGATAGCCGAACATTCCAAAGGAGAAATCCAGTTTCTGGTATTTTAAGTCGTTTCGATCCGCAAAATCAAAGAGTACCGGGCCGCCGACCGCGCATGCCATCTGATCCATCATGCCGGAGCTCTTATCCCAGTAAACATTTTCCGCGTACTGTCCGATCTTTGCGTAGTCGGTAAATGTCATTTTTTCATCGTTAAAGAAGTGGTTTACGATCGAGCAGACCAGCATCTCAAAGGAAGCGGAGGAGCTGACACCCGCAGCCGCAATTACGTTGGTGCTCACATAAGCGTCAAAGCCTGCGGTTTTAAAACCATTTTTCTTTGCGCCTTCCATCATTCCGGCAACTAACCCAGGTGTTCCTGCCGGATAATTCTCACGGGTCAGTTTGGTGAGGTCTACAACGATCTCATCGTAGCCTTCACTGGTGATGCGGATGATGTCGGAGTCGTTCGGGCATGCGGCACCGATCGTGTCGAGGTTGATGCTGCCGGCGATTACTTTTCCGCCGTTGTGGTCGGTGTGGTTTCCGATGATCTCGGTTCTTCCCGGGGAAGTAAAGTATTCCGCGTGATCGTGATGATAGATCTTTTCAAAATTGTCTGCGAGGCTCTCAAAACGTGCGCCGCATTTTTCGGTTTCTCCGTAAATCTCTTTTAATTTTGCCTGTTCCGGTAAATTCATATTATCGTCTCCTGTTCTTTTTATTTTTCTTTGATACCGTTTTTCGTTTCTGATCTTATTATAACGCGCAGATGAGAAAATACCTTGATAAATCTGTGATAAATAAGGAAAATATTGCGCTTCTTTGTAAAAATGGTGTATATTAAAGGTAATTTATTGCGTGAAAGGAGAGGAAAACGATGCAGATCGTCACCAACCAGTTTCAAAAGGAATTAAAAAAGCACGGCAGTGACCATTTTCCGTTTCTGGTCAGTTATGAGAAGCTCTCCGGGTACGAGCAGGGGTATTTTATGTGGCACTGGCATCCGGAGATCGAGATCACACTGGTCAGACAGGGAACGATGTGTTACAAGGTGAATGACCGGTGCTACCACTTAAAGACCGGGGATCTTTTGTTTGACAATTCCAATGTCCTTCACGCCGGGAGCATGGAGCAGAAGGAGGACTGCGATTATGTCTCGGTGACGTTTGATCCGAAGCTCATCTATGGATTTTTCCAGAGCACGATCTGTACGCGGTATGTGGAACCGGTGACGCAGGACTTTTCGCTGCCGGCGATCCACATTGACGGTTCGGCAGACTGGCACGGCAGATTCGCGGAGCTGATGCGCGAAGTCATTGCGCTTGATAAGGAGCGGCCGGAATATTATGAACTGGATATCACGATCCGTTTGCAGATGCTCTGGAAACTGCTGTTAGAGCACAGGCGGCCGGGCGAGGGGATCGCTTCCCATAACGCGACCGAGTATGAGCGGATCAAAAAGATCATTTCCTATATTGATCAGAATTACCAGGAACGGATCACGCTAAAGGATATCGCGGATCACATCCATCTGTGTGAGAGTGAGTGTACGAGACTGTTCCGGCGTTATATGAATGTCACGCTCTTTTCCTTTTTACAGGAGTACCGCATCGAGCGGAGTCTCGAATATCTAAACGGCGGGGAGACGATCAGTGACATTGCGGGAAAAGTGGGATTCGCGGATCCGAATTATTACTCCAAGGTGTTTGCGAAGATCAAGGGATGCAGCCCGAGGGAATACCGGAAGCGGCAGTAATAAAATGACTGGGGGAATCGGATAACTATACTTATATCAAAGAATTTTCCACCTCCTGTCTTCTTTTGTCTACTGACAACGGAAGACGGGAGGTTTTATAATAATTGCATAAGAAAAATTGTGAAGCATTGATAAGGAAAAGGATGGGATATATGATGTTACAGGCAATGGAAACTGGAAAATCAGGGGCTTTTGCAGAATTTTTATCTGGAGGCAGGCATCATCATGCCGGGACTGCAGGTGGTGGAAGAACCGGAGCCGACGTGGACGATCAGGATGATTGTGGTGAAAAATAAAAAAATGCAAAGCATACTTGACACTAAATGCAAAGCGAACTATACTTTATTTGCAAAGTTAGCTATGCAAAAAAAGAAAAGAGAGGGATTTCTTATGAAAAACCGGATCAAGGAGCTTCGCAAGGAGAATAAGCTGTCCCAGAGTGAACTGGCAGATATCGTAGGAACCACGCGTCAGACGATCACATCGATTGAGGTTGGTAAATATACCGCTTCACTGGGACTTGCGTATAAGATCGCGCATCACTTTAACCTGACCATCGAAGAAGTCTTTGACTTCAGCGACATTGAGAATGAGGAGTAATTATTATGGAAAAGAAGATTATGAAAATGAAACAGGAAATTGCAGAACAGAACAGATTTTACGGAGCACTTGCCGTGCTTGGGCTTATCGCGGTGTGCGCAATGTCATCGGGCGTGATCACTTCACGCTACAGCGATCTGCATGCGGCAGAATTTGTCCATGGATTTATCGTAGGGATCGTGATCGTCATTGAGATCCTCTCCCTGTATAAAATAGTAAAAAACCGCAGTGTTTTAAAAGATGAGAATGCGCTGGCACGTCTGTACAATGAACTGCATGATGAGCGTGCCTTACAGATTAATGCGCTGTCCGGTCAGAAGGGACTTCAGATCACCATGGTAGCCGCGCTGGCAGTCGGACTTGTGGTCAGCTTTTTCAGCCTTGAGGCATTCCTTGGGATCCTTGGAGTGGTCATGCTCGCCGGGATTGTAGAGAAATGCTGCCTGGCATACTACAACCGTACTTACACCGGAGAATAGAAGAATGAAAAAGAGGAAGTTTATGAAGATTGTTCTTATCATAATGATAGTTATTGTGGCGTTTCTGATCCTGGTTTATGTAAACCATAGAGTTCAGTCAAAGAAAGAAGAAAAAACGCTGACGCCGATGGGGCAGATGGTTACCGTGGACGGACATGATATGTGCGTGTATTCCGGCGGAACGGGGAACGTCACACTGGTATTTCTGTCAGGAGGAGGCACCTGCGCGCCGATCCTGAATTTTCAGTCGCTCGATTCTGTTTTGTAGGATACCAGACAGGCACTAAAAGAGGCAGGATGTGAGGCACCGTATGTACTGTGTCCGCACTATGTCCAGGACTATGAATATGAAAAGATCGCGGGAGATATCGAAGAATTTCTGCGGGCGAAAATGTGAGAAACAGTTGAAGAAAATGCCCGAAACATAGTATAATATCTGTTTAGAAACAAACAGGAAAGAGGAAGATGGATGAGCATTTTTAAAAAGAAACTGACGGTAAATGAAGCCATAAACAAGGCGCATACATCACAAAACGCACTTTTGATCGACTGCAGGATCAAGGAGGAATACAGCCACGGACATGTTGCCGGAGCGATCAACATTCCGATTGAGAAGATGACCGCAGACCGCGTGCTGCGAAGAATTCCGGATAAGGAAAAAGAGCTGTATATCATCGGAAGTTACAGCTATAAGCCGCAGAACGCAGTGAGAACCTTAAAAAAGATGGGTTACAAGCGTGCGGTATTTGGCGGATATATGGAAGAACATTACGGGGTACTGAAAAAGTAAAAAAGCGGGAGAGAGTCAGGATAAGAAAGAGATTATAAAAATGGGAAAAACATTAGTAGCATATTTCAGTGCAAGCGGAGTGACCGCAAAGGTTGCGGAAAAAGTGGCAAAGGCGGCAGAAGCGGATCTTTTTGAGATCAGGCCGGAAGTGCCTTACACCAAGGCAGACTTAAACTGGATGGACAAGCAGGCAAGAAGTACGGTAGAGATGAATGATCCGGCTTCCAGACCAAAGACGACCGGAACCGTAGAAAATATGGAACAGTACGATACTGTCATTATCGGATTCCCGATCTGGTGGTATGTGGCACCGACGATTATCAATACATTCATGGAGAGCTATGATTTCGCAGGAAAGAAGATCGCGTTATTCGCGACTTCCGGTGGAAGCGGATTCGGTAAGACTGTCGAGAAGCTTGCGCCTTTGGTAGACGCGTCCGCGAAGTTCGTCTCCGAAAAGTTACTGAACCGCGCGACAGAGGCAGACATTGCCGGCTGGTTAAAGACATGGATGTAGGGGAACGAACCAAAAAATAATCACTGCCAATCTAAAGAAAATATAGGTAAAGCTAAAAATAATATGGTACAACCTAAAAATTTTACCTTTCTTTTTGGCGAAGTATCGTATATGATAATAGCAGAGATGCAAAGAGGCATGAACATTGAAAAATGTGCATGTCTCTTTTTTCTTTTCAGAAAAGAGCGATTGGTTCAGACGAAAAGGAGGGAATGACATGGAAAAATTGGAAGGAAAGGTAGCGGTGATCACCGGCGCGTCCAAAGGCATCGGTGAGGGGATCGCGAAAGTATACGCAAAATATGGCGCCAAATGTGTTCTGGCTGCGCGGGGCCCAAAAGTTTTGGAACTGGCAGAAGAGTTACGGAAACAGGGATATGAAGCCATTGGCGTTCAGACAGATGTTTCCGATTTCCAAAGTGTGGAAAAGCTGGTTTGTACCGCGGAAGAAACTTACGGACCGGTGGATATCCTGGTCAATAATGCAGGGATCTGTGTATTGGAAGACTTTTTAAGCGCAGATTCGTTCGAGAACAGGGACAAACATTTTGATATTAATATAAAGGGCGTCTGGAATACGACAAAGGCAGTGCTCCCAAGCATGTTTAAAACGGGTGCTGGGGCGATCGTTATTATGAGTTCTGTGACGGGAGATATGGTTGCGGATCCCGGAGAGGTTGCCTACGCAACATCAAAGGCGGCACTGGTCGGATTTACCAAAGCGATGGCGCGGGAAGTAGCGGACAAAAAAATCCGCGTGAATGCAATCTGTCCCGGATATGTTTTAACACCGTTGGTGGAAGGCATGGCAAAACAGTCAGATCCGGAAGATCCAAAGCGTGCGATCCAGGCGATCGCGGATGCAGTTCCGCTCGGACGTCTGGCGGATCCGACCGAGATCGGAGAACTTGCGGCGTTTCTTGGAAGCAGTGAATCCAGTTATATTACGGGAGCGCAGATCGTAATCGATGGCGGAAGCACGTTACCGGAAACCACATCCATGGGACAGTAAGCCGGAGAAAATCCGGGAAAAGGTGGTGGGACAATGCAGTATGTTGGAATTTACGATAAAAACGGATATGTGGCAGAACAGATCAAAAGCATGAAGTTCTGGTCGGTCAGAAATGATTTTGAACTGACAGAGATCATCCATGATAAAAATGAAATATTTACATATTTGAACAGTCACCGCCCCAATATTTTTCTTCTGGTGGAAGAAAAAAACGAAGGATTCGCGTCAGAGCATTTAAAAGAGATCACCAGCCTGTTTCTTGGGGTGAAGGTCATATGGATCGGACATGAGAAGTCCTACGAGATTGTAAGAAAAATATTTCTTGCGGGAGCGTTTGATTACCTGATACAGCCGGTGGATGAAAAGATGTTAGAGGATTCGCTGATCCGTGTATATGATGTGATCGGGCTTGGATATGTGGTCAATGACCTTCAGATGAAAGTGGATGCCCTCATTGATAATATCTTTTTGGGCGGCGGACAGGAAGAGCTCATCATACAAAATATCATAGACCAGATTTACGAAGACTGGAAACAGGATGCGATCAACTGTCAGCTGATCGCGGATAAAGCGAAAAATCATATCTATGAGATCCTGATCGACCGAAAGCCGTGGCTGGAGAAATTTTTATATCGAAATGACTTTACCTATAAGTTTGGTTTCTCCCTTTTGCGGAAAGAAGAGATCATGAAAGACTGGGTGCGCTGCTTTAAAGAGGCAAGCAAAATGGTCGTGAAATATCAGATGATCGATGACAGGCTGGTTTATCGCATTGGAAAATATGTGGTGGTCCATGTGGATGAAAAACTTTCGCTGGAAAGTGTGGCAAAGGGAGTTTATCTGAATCCGAGCTATGTCAGTCATATTTTCAAAAAAGTGACAGGAATGAGCTTTACCGATTATATGACGGAAGTTAAGGTGGACCGCGCAAAGGTACTTTTAAGAGACAGCAAACTAAAAATTTACGATGTGGCGGCAACGGTTGGATATTCCAATTCAGAGTATTTTGCCAAGACATTCCGGAAAAAAACAGGGTATGCACCGGTCGTTTACCAGAAGATGCTGGCAGAACTATACGACCAGAATGAAAAATAAAAATAGCAGAAAAGGAGATAAGATCATGGGAAAATCAGTTTGTGAAGAAGCATTTAAATTATCAAAAGAAGAAGTATTTGACAAGTCGATGACTTACTGGAACAGCGGAAAGACAAAAGAATGGCTGGATTTAAAGATCGATCTTCTGATCGGAAAAAGAGAAGGCTATTATTTCTGGGATATGGATGGCAAAAAGCTGATGGATGTCCATATCAATGGAGGAACCTACAGTCTCGGACATAGAAATCCTGAGGTTATCGAGGCACTGAAGGAAGCGACAGATTATGTGGATATCGGAAATCATCACTTCCCGTCACCGCTGAAAGCGATGCTTGCGGAAACGGTGATCAAAGCGTCACCGGAAGGTATGAAACATGTGATCTATGGCTCAAGTGGCGGAGAGATCGTGGATTTCGCTTTGAAATGCGCAAGGGCGGCGACCAAACGGAAAAAGATCGTGTGCATCCAGAATGCGTATCATGGGCATACCGGACTTGCGGTAGCGGCAGGAAATGACCGTTACTCCAAGATCTTTCTGGCGGACAAAGGACCGGATGAGTATATCAAGGTGCCGTTTAATGATGTCGCGGCGATGGAAGAAGCATTAAAAGGCGGGGATGTTGCGGCTGCCATTTTGGAGACGATCCCGGCAACCTACGGTTTCCTGATGCCGGAGGAGGGATATCTCCCGGCGGTCAAGGCATTGTGCGAGAAATACGGAACACTCTACATTGCGGATGAAGTACAGACCGGACTTATGAGAAGCGGTGAGATGTGGGCGATTACCAAATATGGAGTGACACCGGATATTATCGTGACCTCCAAAGGATTTTCCGGCGGCATTTATCCGATCTCCGCAGCGATCCTGAATGAGAAGGCATCTTACTGGATGACACAGGATGGCAGCGCCCACATGGCGACGTTCGGCGGGGCAGAGTTAGGCTGTGCATGCGCGCTCAAGGTATTTGAGATACTGAATCGTCCGGAAACCAAGAAAAATATTGATTTCATTTCGGATTATCTGAGAAAAGGACTGGATAAGATCCGTGAGGAAAACCCGGACATTTTTACCGGTATCCGCCAGTGCGGTACGATCATGGGACTGGAATTTGCGGGAAAAGAAGGCGCAATACCGGTTATGCAGCACTTGTATCAGAACGGAGTATGGGCGATCTATTCGCAGCTTGATCCGCATGTACTGCAGTTTAAGCCTGGAATTCTTGCAAGTAAGGAGTATTGCGATGAACTGCTTGAGAAAATGGAAAAGGGAATCAGGGAAGCAAGGGAAGATATTCTGGCACAGGCATAGGAGGATACGCGATGGCATTTGAAAATACAGAATTATTTGATCAGATCGCAACAGACGCATTGAAAAATTACGGATGGGAAGATACCGATGAATCAAAGTTGATCGTTCTTTCTGAAAATGCGACCTATATGGTGAAAAATAAAGAAACCGGAGAAAAGGACGGCGTGCTCCGCATCAGCCGTCCGGGTTATCACACATTGGAGGAACTGAATTCCGAGATGAAGTGGTTAAACCAGATCAATGAATATACGCCGCTTATTGTCGCAAATCCGATCAAGGGATTAAACGGGGAAGATATTCAGGTGGTAAAAGGAAATGACGGAAGGAATTACTACTGCGTGATCTGTGAGTATCTTCCGGGAGATCCGCCGGATGAGAACAATGAAGCGCAGATGGTAAAGCAGTTTTCTTACCTAGGAGAGACGACGGCATATCTTCACCGCCAGACAGAGATCTGGAACGGAACGGCGAAGCTGGATCGGATGGAATGGAACTATGACACGATCATCGGTGATCATGCGGCATGGGGAAGATGGCAGGATTTTCCGGATATGACACCGAAAGCGCAGAGAATGCTGGAAGAAGTTGCGGTCATCATAAAAAAACGTTTGCAGCGATATGGCAAGACAGAAAATAATTACGGACTGATCCATGCGGATCTGCGGCTTGCCAATCTGCTGTTAGAAGGAGATCAGATAAAGGTCATTGATTTTGATGACTGTGGGTTTGGCTGGCATCTGCATGATCTGGCGTCCGCGCTCAGTTTTATGGAAGAAAAGCCGATCGTGCCAAAATTAGTAAATGCATGGCTGGATGGTTATCGTAAAGTACTGCCGTTTACAGATACCGATTTTGAAGAAATAGATACCTTTATCATGCTGCGGCGGCTTCAGCTGACCGCATGGCTGGCAAGTCATAAGGAATCCGGTCCGGTGGCAGAACTCAGTGTTGGCTGGATGGACGGGACGATCGAGCTGGCAGAACGTTATTTGCGGTTGTTTGGTTAGCAGGGGGATAAAACATAAAAGGAAAAACCAAAGGAGGAATGTTTATGAGTGATGTTGTTATGACAGAAAAGAAAGCGGGCGTATTGTCCAAATCGATGAAACTCGTTTATGTTTACGCAATGGCGACAGGCGCAATTTTCACCTTTATGTGTTACTGGGATGGAATTTTTATGTCCTACACAGGACCGGCGACCTTCCTTGCGTTTGCGCTTATGACGCTTGCAGTTCTGCCTACGGCATTTGTCTATGCAGAGTATTCGACAATGCTGCCAAGTACGGGTTCCTGTCTGGTCTTTAATACGGTAGGCTTAAACAAGCATGCCGGTTTCTGGTCGGCGTGGCTTATCATGTGTGCCTGGATCGCGGTGCCGGCAGCCGGAGTGCTCGGAATCATAGACTGGCTGAATTATCAGTTTCATCTGAATCTGGTAGGAACAAAAGCAGTCATTGTAGGAGCTTTGGTCTTATGCGCATGGTGTGTGCTCAGTATGTATAAAAATGTGGTAGCCGGAAAAGTACAGTCCTTTATGCTGTTTGCCGGAATCGCGGGTATTTTGATCTGCTCCGTCATGTTTTTATGCAGCGGACACTGGAGCATTTCCAATTTCACAGACTTTTTTACCAGCAGTAATATGAAACAGTACGGTGGAAGCTTTGCTTCTACCGGAGTAGCCTGGATCGTCGGCTGTTCCTTTATGATCACACCGTATTTTGGTTTTGAGACAGTGCCGGCAATGGTCGAGGAAGGAGATTTCCCGATCAAAGACCAGAAAAAAGCAATTCTTGGTTCGGTACTTACCTGTGGCGCTATTTATACGATCTTCTATTTCTGTATGGCAGGTGTTATGCCATGGGGCGAAATGACCAACAACGGAGACTGTTCCCCGTTCATCACATTTAATGCGTTAAAGACATGTTTCGGTGATAAAATCGCATGGTTCGTTTTGGTTATGGGTATTGTCGGTGTTGTATTCCCGATCGGAACTTCTGTGCTGGGCTTCTGGTATTCAGGTGTCCGTATGATCTTTGCGATGGGACGTCAGAATTTCCTTCCAAAACAGTTTTCTTATACGAATAAGTACAATCAGCCGATATTGCCAAATATCCTGATACTTCTTGTCAGCATCGGTTTTATCGCAATGCAGTCCATTACCGCATTTTTTGATCTGATGGCATTTGCATGCGCGCTGTGTTATGTGATCACATCCATTTCTTCTCTGGTGGCAGATAAGAAGCATCCGGAGTGGGAAAGACCATATAAATGCGCGAAAGAGTTAAAAATCGCGTCCCTGATCATTATGGCGGTCATTGCGTTCTTCTGTACGATCGGTATCAAACGTACGACATGGATCGGATTTATCGGTTATATCGGTGTAGGCGCACTGCTGTGGTTATACATGATCTTCATCAAATGGCCGAAAGAAAAGGTATGGATGAAGACACCGGATGGTGAAAAAGAATTTTAGAGAGGGGAGTGGATGTATGATGAAAGAGTTAGAGATTATCATAAAGCCGGAAAAGCTGGAAAATTTAAAACGGATCCTGGACAGTGAAGGCGCCGGAGGCGTTATGATCTCCACAATTTTTGGCTACGGCAGACAAAAAGGTGTAAAACAGGTTTATACCAGAGATGACAATATCGGAGTAAATCTGCTTCCGAAATTGAGTGTCCGAACGGTTGTGACGGATGACATGGTAGATGGGATCATAAAGAAGGTGCTTTTGGAGTTAAATACCGGAAGCTTCGGCGACGGAAAGATCTTTGTGAAAGATATTGAAAATGCAGTGAAAATCCGTACCGGTGAGACGGGAGAAGAAGCATTGTAGGAGAGAAGTAAAAAGAAGAAATACCCTTGTTACTGACAAAACAGTAACGAGGGTATTTTTATGTTTAAAAGCGAAGCATTTATTCATTTATTATTCCAGTACCATCCGTTTTACACGGGCAAGCGCGTTCTGAACCGGTGGGATCGCAATGATGATCAGTGTGATACCGCCTTCGGTCAAAAGATAAGCGCCGTTGTAAACCAGTGAGTAGACCGGAGCGCTCATGTTATAGTCTGCGGCGTAAGCGCCGAAGAAAATAAGACCGGACAGGAAAGCAAAGAAATATCTGCCGAGTACACCTGCGATATAGCCGAGGATCAGACCGTGTTTCTTTTTATAGAAGAAACCGGAGATACCGAGCGCGCCAAAGGCTAACGGATAATCCACAAGCATCTGCGGGATCGTGTAAAAGATCGGTTCTAAGACGAACTGGAGCAGACCGTAGGCAACTGCGGCGGTAATGCCGACCTTCGGGCCGTACCAGTAGCCGATCAGTACGATAAAAAGCATGGAAAGCAGTGTAACAGAACCGCCCATCGGCAGATCAAACAGTTTGATCATCGAGGTGACGATCGCAAGCGCCATAGCGGCGGCAGAGCATACAAGCTGCTTGGTCGTGATCCGTGCCGTCCGTTTTTCGGTTTTACGCATTAATAAAGATGCGATCAGTAAAACAGCGATAACAGCGATGACCAGAATCAGACCAACGGTCGTCAGTTTTACCGCGTCGTCGCCCCAGACATCGGTCGGGGCAGCAAAAAAGTTATTCATAAAAAAGCCTCCTTGGTATGTATTCATGTAATTTGCCAGGGAGGAGATCTGTTTGCTTCCTTACGCCGGTATTATCCGGTTCAAGTATTAAGGGTCGATATCTTGATATCTCTCAGCATAAGCACCCCCAGCAGATTATACGATTTTTAGCAGTAACTACAATAGCATCTTTTTGGTGGAACGTCAAGTAAAGAGCGGTTTTTCGCCCGCTTTTTTCGTAAGGTTCCAAAGGTGTGTTGGAAAATATTTCAAAAATTAAGTTGACAGATCGGCATAAATGACATATAGTTTGATAAGCAAATAGTTTGATAATCAAAATATTTGAAAAGCAAATAAATGCAAAAAAAGAAAGAGAAAGATAACAAAAAAGGAGAATACATATTATGTTAGAAAAATTAGCAGCAGTGATCAGAGAGCAGTTAAACTTAGAGGACGTTGAAATCACAGAAAAATCCAACTTTAAGGATGATCTTGGAGCAGATTCCCTGGACTTATTTGAACTGGTAATGTCTCTGGAAGAAGAATTCGGTGTTGAGATCCCGTCTGAAGATCTAGAGAAGATCGCAACCGTTGGTGATGTTGTAAATTACTTAAAAGAGCACGGTGTTGAGGAATAAAAAATGAAAACAAGAGTGACAGAACTTCTTGGAATCGAATATCCGGTCATTCAGGGCGGTATGGCGTGGGTGGCAGAACATAAACTCGCGGCAGCCGTTGCGGATGCCGGTGGACTTGGACTGATCGGCGCGGCAAGTGCTCCGCCGGAAGTCGTAAGAGAAGAGATCCGCAAGGCGAAGGAACTGACGGATAAGCCGTTTGGCGTCAATGTCATGCTGTTAAACCCGAATGCGGAGGAAGTGGCAAAGATCGTTGTGGAGGAAGGCGTGAAGGTCGTTACGACCGGCGCCGGAAACCCGGCAAAATTCATGAAGCTGTGGAAAGACAACGGCGTGAAAGTCATTCCGGTCGTTGCGAGCGTTGCCATGGCAAAGATGATGGAGCGCGCCGGCGCGGATGCGATCGTCGCGGAAGGCATGGAATCCGGCGGACATATCGGGGCACAGACCACAATGACATTAGTGCCGCAGGTTGTTGATGCGGTAAATATTCCGGTCGTTGCGGCAGGTGGTATCGCGGATGGCAGAGGATTTGCGGCAGCCCGCATGCTCGGTGCGGAAGCAGTCCAGATGGGAACCGCGTTTGTTGTTGCGAAAGAATCTATCGTACATGAAAACTACAAGCAGCGTGTGATCAAGGCAAGAGACATTGATTCGGAAGTCACCGGAGCTTCCACCGGACATCCGATCCGTGTACTGCGCAACAAGATGACCAGAGAATATCTGAAAAAAGAAGAAGAGGGAGCTTCTTTTGAGGAACTTGAGCTTCTGACCCTCGGTTCCCTGCGCAAGGCAGTGATGGAAGGAGATGTCGTGAACGGAAGTGTCATGGCAGGTCAGATCGCGGGTCTGATCCATGAGGAAAAGACCTGTAAGGAGATTATCGAAGGTATGATGAAGGAGGCCGAAGCGTTACTTGGCGCCAAGGCATAATGGCAAGGAGTAGATAAAATGGGAAAAACAGTATTTATGTTTCCGGGACAGGGTGCGCAGTATGTGGGCATGGGAAAAGAGTTTTACGATACGATCCCGGCGTGCAAAGAAGTTTATGAACTGGCATCCAAAGCATCCGGGCTGGATGTGGCGGCATTGTGTTTCGAGGAAAATGACAGATTAAATATTACAGAGTATACACAGATCGCCATGCTTGCTACGGAAGCGGCATTGTATACCGCGTTGAAAGAGGCAGGTAAGACCTGTGATGTGACAGCGGGATTAAGCCTTGGTGAGTACGGAGCGCTGATCGCGTCCGGAGCGCTTTCCATGGAAGATGCGTTTCGTGTGGTAAGAAAACGTGGAATCTACATGCAGGAGGCATATCCGACCGGCGGGGCAATGTCCGCGGTACTTGCGCTGGACGCAGAGACGATCGAAAAGATCTGTGAGGAGACCGAGGGGATCGTTTCCATCGCAAACTATAACTGCCCGGGACAGATCGTGATCACCGGAGAGAAAGAAGCGGTGGACGCGGCTGGCGAGAAGTTAAAGGAAGCCGGCGCAAAGCGTGTCGTGCCGCTTAAAGTAAGCGGACCGTTCCATTCCGCGCTTCTTTCCGGAGCAGGGGAAAAGCTTGGAGCAGAGTTAAAGGATGTCACGGTAAATGATATTGCGGTTCCGTACCTTGCAAATGTGACAGCAGATTATGTGAAGGATAAAAATGAGGTAAAACCTCTGCTGGAAAAACAGGTATCCTCCTCCGTACGCTGGCAGCAGACGATCGAGCGCCTGATCGCGGACGGCTGTGATGAATTTGTAGAGATCGGGCCGGGACATACACTCTCCGGTTTCATGAAAAAGATCGACCGTAACGTGAAGACCTGTAACATCGATAAAATGGAGGACTTTAAAGCCTATGTTGAGCAGTAAAAATGCGCTGGTCACCGGAGCATCCCGGGGGATCGGAAGAGCGATCGCCTTAGAGTTGGCAAAGCGGGGGGCATTTGTTATCGTGAATTATAACGGCTCGAAGGAGAAAGCGGAGGAGACAGTCGCAGAGATCAGAAAAAACGGCGGCGAAGCGGTTTCCTATGGATGCAATGTTTCCGATGATGCGGCGTGTGGGGAAATGATAAAGGCGCTCATCAAAGAGTACGGACATATCGACATCCTTGTCAACAACGCGGGCATCACAAGAGACAATCTGCTCATGAAGATGTCGGAACAGGAATTTTCAGATGTCATTGACACGAACTTAAAGGGAACGTTTCATACGATCAAACATCTTTCCCGTCAGTTCTTAAAGCAGAGAAGCGGCAGGATCATCAATATTTCTTCCGTTTCCGGGATCCTTGGCAATGCGGGGCAGGCGAATTACAGCGCGTCAAAAGCGGGTGTGATAGGACTGACCAAGAGCGTTGCGAGAGAACTGGCATCCCGCGGCATCACGGCAAACGCGATCGCACCGGGTGTGATCGCCACAGATATGACCGAAGTTTTAAGCGACGGCGTGAAGGAGTCCTTAAAGGAGCGCGTGCCGCTCGGACATATCGGGGCGCCGGAAGATATCGCGAAGGCAGTGGCATTTTTAGCATCCGATGATGCGGCGTATATCACGGGACAGGTGCTTGCAGTAGACGGCGGAATGTCGATGTAATGGAGCAGAATAGCAGGAAGGAAAGGAAGTTTTTATGAGCAGAAGAGTAGTAGTGACCGGTATGGGTGCGATCACCCCGATCGGTTTGAATATAGAGGAGTTTTGGGCTGGCGTCAAAGAAGGAAAGATCGGTTTTGACGAGATCACGCATTTTGACACGACAGATTACAAATGCAAGCTTGCGGCAGAGGTCAAAGGATTTGATCCGAAGGAGTTTATGGATTTCCGTTCCGCAAAGCGTATGGAGCCGTTTTCCCAGTATGCAGTTGCTGCGACAAAGGAAGCGATCGAAGACGCAGGACTTGATATGGAAAAGGAAGATCCGTACCGCGTGGGCTGCGCGATCGGCTCCGGTGTCGGAAGCTTACAGGCAATCGAGCGGGAATACAAAAAGCTGCTTGAAAAAGGACCATCCAGAGTAAATCCGCTTTTGGTTCCGATGATGATCTCCAACATGGCAGCAGGAAATGTTTCCATTCAGTTCGGACTCAAAGGAAAGAGCTTAAATGTGGTAACGGCGTGCGCAACCGGAACAAACTCCATCGGAGAAGCATTCCGTACGATCCAGTACGGGGATGCGGATGTGATGGTGAGCGGTGGTACGGAAGGATCTGTAACACCGATCGGAATTGCGGGATTTACAGCGCTGACCGCATTATCCACAGAGACCGATAAGACAAAATGCTCACTTCCGTTTGATAAGAACCGCAGCGGTTTTGTCATGGGTGAAGGTGCGGCAGTAGTTGTTTTAGAGGAACTCGAGCATGCAAAGAAAAGAGGAGCAAAGATCTACGCGGAAGTGGTAGGTTACGGATGCAGCAGTGACGCATATCACATCACCTCCCCGGAAGAAGACGGATCCGGCGCTGCAAAGGCAATGGAAAACGCGGTTGCTGACGCAGGGATCGCGAAAGAAGAAATTACTTATATAAATGCGCATGGAACCGGAACACATCACAACGATCTGTTCGAGACACGCGCGATCAAAAAGGCGTTTGGGGAACACGCAAAGGACATCCATATCAATTCCACAAAATCCATGGTTGGACATCTGCTTGGGGCAGCAGGTGCGCTGGAATTTGTTACCTGCGTCAAAGAGTTAGAGGAAGGTTACATCCACAAAACGGTTGGTTACACGACACCGGATGAGGAGATCGATCTGGATTACTGCAAAGAGCCATACGAGGAAGATTTTACTTACGCACTCAGCAATTCCCTCGGATTTGGCGGTCATAACTCCAGTATTTTGTTAAAGAAATATCAGTAGGAAGTTTGGGAGAAGGTTTTAGATAGAGAAAGGAAGCATCCATATGTCCGTATTGACGACAAAGCAGATTATGGAAATCATTCCGCACAGACAGCCATTTCTTCTGATCGATACGATCGAAGAACTTGAGATCGGAACGCGTGCGGTCGGTAAAAAATGTGTCAGCTACAATGAGCCGTTTTTCGCAGGGCATTTTCCGGGGGAACCGGTGATGCCGGGCGTGCTCATTATCGAAGCACTTGCACAGACCGGAGCGGTCGCGATTTTAAGTGAAGAGGAAAACAGGGGAAAGACCGCGTATTTTGCGGGCATCAACCAGGCAAAGTTCAAAAAGAAAGTGGTTCCTGGAGATGTGCTTACACTGGAAACTGAGATCATAAAACGAAAAGGACCAATCGGTGTCGGAAAGGCAGCGGCTTACGTCGATGGAAAACTTGCCGCTTCGGCAGAATTGGTATTTGCAATTAGTGGAGAATAAAATGGAGAGTTTGTTAGGAAAAATCAGACAGAAAAAGGAAATCAAAGCAGAATTAAAACAGGAAGCAAAGCCGGAAACCGTAGACTGTAAGGCGTGCGGGAAAAAGGTAGACCGCGCGGAAGCGATCAGACGGCTCTATGTATGCCCGGAGTGCGGCGGATATTTCCGTGTCAATGCCAAAAACCGTATCAAAATGGTGGCGGATACCGGAAGCTTTACCTCCTGGTTTGACGACATTGAAGGTGGAAATCCGCTCGGATTCCCGGGATACGAGGAGAAACTGCACGCAGTGCAGGAAAAAACGGGCTTAAAAGAAGGCGTTGTCATCGGAAAAGCACAGATCTATGGGGAGGATACGGTGCTTGGCGTGGTAGATGCCAGATTTTTAATGGGAAGCATGGGTCATGTAGTTGGAGAAAAAATTGCGGCGGCAGTAGAGCGCGCGACGGAAGAAAAACTTCCGGTCATCTTATTCTGCTGTTCCGGTGGTGCCAGAATGCAGGAAGGTATCGTATCTTTGATGCAGATGGCGAAGACATCCGCAGCGTTAAAGAAACATTCAAAAGCCGGCCTTTTGTATATGCCGGTCTTAACGGATCCGACCACCGGCGGTATGACTGCCAGCTTTGCGATGCTTGGGGATATCATTTTAGCAGAGCCGAAAGCACTGATCGGTTTTGCCGGACCGCGTGTGATCGAGCAGACCATCGGACAGAAACTTCCGGCCGGATTCCAGCGTTCGGAGTTTCAGGTGGAGCATGGTTTTGTGGACCGCATCGTAGAAAGAAAAGACTTAAAGAAAACCTTATACGATATTTTAAAGCTGCATCATAAAAGAGAGGGCTTTGTCAACCTCGAAAAGAACGAACAGCTTTCCGCGGCTCCGAGCGAACTGATGCGTGAGCGTGCGGCGAAGACACCGCTTAAGGACGCCTGGGAAAAAGTAGAGATGGCGCGTAAAGTGAGCCGTATTTCTTCCGGGGAATACATCGAGGCAATCTTTGACGGATTTATGGAAATGCACGGAGACCGTTATTTTGGGGATGATCCGGCAATTCTCGGCGGTGTTGCCTATCTTGACGGACAGCCGGTTACCGTGATCGGTGTCCAGAAAGGAAAGGACTTAAAGGACTGCTTAAAGCACAATTATGGTATGCCGTCTCCGGAGGGCTACCGGAAAGCGCTGCGTCTGATGAAACAGGCAGAAAAATTCAACCGCCCGGTCATCACGTTTGTCAATACTTCCGGCGCGTTCTGTGGAATGGAAGCGGAGGAGCGTGGTCAGGCGGAAGCGATCGCCAGAAATCTGTATGAGATGTCCGCGTTAAAGGTACCGATCCTCTGTATGATGATCGGAGAAGGCGGAAGCGGTGGCGCGCTGGCATTGTCTGTCGGCAATGAAGTCTGGATGATGGAAAATGCGACTTATTCCGTGCTTTCGCCGGAAGGTTTTGCGTCGATCCTCTGGAAAGATTCCAAGCGCGCGAAAGAAGCTGCCGGTGTCATGAAGATCACAGCGCATGACTTGCATGAGCTTCACATCGTTGATAAAATTATTCCGGAATATGGCGGAGCAGACAGCAAGGCATTGGACTCCATTGCCCGCTATATGAAGGTAAACATCCGGGAATTTTTAGAAAGAGAATCCGGAAAGACCGGAGAAGAACTGGCAGAGGAAAGATACAGACGTTTCCGCGCCTTTTAACAACAGAGGAGACAAATCAATATGGCAATTAAAATATGTGGAACGGGAAGCTGTCTTCCCAGGCACTGTGTTTCCAATGATGATCTCAGCCGGATCATGGATACATCCGATGAATGGATCAGGAGCAGAACCGGGATAGAGACCCGCCATCTGGTTACGGAGGAGACGACAACGTTTCTTTCGACCGAGGCGGCAAAAAGCGCGCTTTCCGAGGCGAAGCTTGCACCGGAAGAGATCGATCTGATCCTGGCGGCAACGATCACGCCGGATCATGTGATCCCGTCGCTTGCCTGCGAGGTACAGCGGGAGCTTGGAGCGGTAAACGCGGTGGCATTCGATATCTGCGCCGCGTGTTCCGGATTTCTGTTTGCGTTAAATACGGCATATGCGTATTTAAAGAGCGGGCAGTACAAAAACGCGCTCGTGATCGGAGCGGAGACGCTTTCAAAGATCATGGACTGGGAAGACCGGTCAACCTGCGTTCTGTTCGGAGATGGAGCCGGAGCGGCGGTGATAAAAGAAGAACCTGGCGATGCGGGGATCAAAAGCCTTGTGCAGGGTTCTGACGGTGCGCGCGGCGAGGCACTCCTCTGCGATGGCAGACCGATCGTGAATCCTTATGTGGAACAGACAAAACCTGTACCGGCGTATGTACATATGGACGGGCAGGCAGTATATAAATTTGCGGTACGCACCGTACCGGATGTCATTTCCCGGGCAATCCGGGAGGCGGGAATCGAGCCGGATCAGGTAGATCATTTCGTCCTGCATCAGGCAAATATCCGTATTATTGAGTCGGTGGCAAAAAGACTGCACCAGCCGATTGAAAAATTTCCCGCAAATCTCCAAAAATGTGGTAATATATCAGCAGCAAGTGTGCCGATCCTTCTGGATGATCTGAACAAGAACGGAAGGATAAAGAGGGGAGATACCATAGTCCTTGCGGGCTTTGGCGGAGGACTTACCTGGGGCGCTGCGGTACTTACCTGGTAGAGGAGAAAGATAAATGGGCAATAGAGAAGAAACACTGAGCAGATTGCTGGTATGGATCATGAAGGATATTATGGAGATTGAGTCAAAATCCTTAATAACCGGAGAATTCAAGGATATCACGACAAATGATATGCATGTGATCGAAGCCATCGGGATCGGGGAGCCCAAAAAGATGACGGAGATCGCCAGACAGTTGTCCATTACGACCGGGACGCTTACAAAGTCCATGAACGGTTTAGAAAAGAAGAGTTATGTAAACCGAAAACGAAGCGAAGAGGATAAACGTGTCGTGCAGATTTCCCTCACAGACAAAGGGGTGCGCGCTTATCATCACCATGAAAATTTTCATAAGATATTGATCGAGCGGGTGACACAGGGACTTTCCGAGGAGGAGATCCGTTTCCTCATCGACGTACTCGGTAAATTAAAGGATTCTTTCCGGATCAATTATAAGATCGGAGAGTTGATGAACGATATGTTTTCCTAAAGAAAACGTGTCGTGTGAGTTGTGGCAATAATTTTACAATATACAATACAATAATGAAGCAAGATGAGCGGCCTGAGTTGATGCAGACCGCTCATTTTGTCGGTCTTTGAGGAATTATTTAGAATAATTTAATTTGTCCCAATAATCGGCGTGTGCTAAGATAAATATATGAAAGCATGGGACGGGAAGAAGCGGTGAAGCATACGGTGGATACCTGCATCAGAGAAGGGATCCTGCGGGATTTCCTGTTAAAATACAGGGAGGAGGCTATAGAGATGTGTATCTTTGAATATGATGAGGAAGAGACCCTGCGGCAGTTAGGGCAGCAGAGTTATGAGGAAGGCAGGTCAGAGGCATTTGCGCCGGAGTATGACTGGAAAGCAGTATATGAAGCTTGCGTCCGGCAGAAAATAGGATAAGTGATAACTGGGAGAAGGAAAAAGATGGACAATGAGAGATTAGAGAAACAGTTTGATTTTTTTCGGGAGATCGACAAAGAAAAATTTATCGGAAGACAGACCTATCTCACCGATGGCGAGCGGAAGGAAAACGATGCGGAACATGCATGGCATATGGCGATCATGACGGTATTGCTGTCGGAATATGCCAATGAAAAAATTGATGTTTTAAAAACCGTTATGATGCTTTTGATCCATGATCTGGTCGAAATCGATGCGGGTGACACCTATGCCTATGATGAAGAGGGAAAAAAGACGCAGCGTGAGAGGGAGGAAAAAGCGGCAAAGCGCATTTTCGGGCTGCTTCCGGAAGAACAGGGCGGAAAACTGATGGCGCTGTGGGAAGAGTTTGAGGCATATGAGACGCCGGAGGCGAACTTTGCCCATACGATGGACAACATCCAGCCGGTCATGTTAAACGATGCCACAGATGGAAAGGCATGGCTGGAACATGGAGTGCATCTTTCCCAGATCCTTGGAAGAAACAAAAAGACGGCGGAAGGATCCAGAGAATTGTGGCAGTATGCCTATGAAAAAATGATCGCGCCAAATGCAGCGAAGGGACGGATCATCGAAGATTGAGAACGATTATTATAAACTGAAGTTTTTGTCAACATAATCATATGGAATAATGTTGACAAAGATGAAAGAAATAATAAAAAAAATCAGAAAAAACAAACAAAAACTGGTAGAAAAGCAGTTGCTATTTCGAAAAAAAACTAATAAAATAAAAATGTTGATGTATATAAATCAAAATTACATAAAGGAGATTAGAAAATATGAGCTATGTTGATGAAGTGCTCGAGAGAGTAAAAACAAAAAATGCGTCTGAACCGGAATTCCTTCAGGCTGTTGATGAAGTACTGGAATCTTTAAGACCGGTAATTGAAGCAAATGAGGAGAAATACCGCAAGGAAGCATTGTTAGAGAGACTGACAGAGCCGGACAGACAGTTCAAGTTCCGTGTGCCGTGGGTAGATGACAAGGGACAGGTTCAGGTGAACACCGGATACCGTGTACAGTTCAACAACTCCATTGGACCGTACAAGGGAGGTTTAAGACTTCATCCATCTGTAAATATTGGTATCATTAAATTCCTTGGATTTGAGCAGATCTTTAAAAACTCCCTGACCGGACTTCCGATCGGTGGTGGTAAAGGTGGTTCTGACTTCGATCCGAAGGGAAAATCTGACCGTGAAGTAATGGCATTCTGCCAGAGCTTTATGACAGAATTATGCAAATATATCGGAGCAGACGTTGACGTTCCTGCTGGAGATATCGGAACAGGTGCAAGAGAGATCGGCTACATGTTCGGACAGTACAAGAGAATCCGTGGAATGTATGAAGGCGTTCTGACCGGAAAGGGATTAAGCTACGGTGGATCCCTCGCTCGTACCGAAGCAACCGGATACGGACTTTTATACATGACAGAAGAATTATTAAAATGCCATGGCACAGACATCGCTGGAAAGACCATCGCTGTTTCCGGTGCCGGTAATGTTGCGATCTATGCGATCCAGAAAGCACAGCAGTTAGGCGGAAAGCCGGTTACCTGCTCTGATTCTACAGGCTGGATCTATGATCCGGAAGGAATCGACGTTGCATTATTAAAAGAAGTAAAAGAAGTAAAGAGAGCAAGACTTACTGAATACGCAGCTGCAAGACCAAGCGCACAGTATCATGAAGGCCGTGGCGTATGGAGCGTAAAATGCGATGTTGCTCTTCCGTGTGCAACACAGAACGAACTTGACATCGAAGACGCAAAACAGCTCGTTGCAAACGGATGCATGGCTGTATGCGAAGGTGCAAACATGCCGACAACCGAAGAAGCTACCAAATATCTTCAGGACAACAAGGTATTATTTGTTCCGGGTAAAGCTGCAAACGCAGGTGGTGTTGCTACATCCGCACTGGAAATGTCTCAGAACTCTGAGCGTTTAAGCTGGACCTTCGAAGAAGTAGATGCAAAATTAAAGGGCATCATGGTAAATATCTACCACAATATCGATGACGCTGCAAAACGTTATGGACAGGAAGGAAACTATGTTGCAGGTGCAAACATTGCCGGCTTCGAAAAAGTTGCTGATGCTATGTTAGCTCAGGGTGTTTGCTAATCGTTGAACACTTAGCAATGCGAGCGTAGGATACCTTAAATTGCATAAGATTTGAAAAATAAGAACCCTACACGTTGCGGGAAAACGCAATGTGTGGGGTTTTGCGTTTGGAGAGAAAGTATAAAATGTGGAAAATATTTAGAGACTAATAATTGGAAAAAAGAAAAGTTCTGTAAACAATTAAAATTACAGAACTTTTTTGTATGCAATTTTAAGAAATTGACAAATAATGGTAGATAGATGATAATAAAAAAAGAGCTGAAAAACAACTCTTTTTATCCGCACAATGCGGGCTATGAAGCGATGTCGGAATAATCCTTATTTGCACTCGCCTTGTTAATTCTATTATAGAATAACATATAAAAAAAGAATGTCAACTAAAAATAATAATAATTGCAGGGAGGAACAACAATTATGGGGAATAAAAATTATTATCTGGGGTTAGATATGGGAACAAGTTCTGTAGGCTGGGCTGTAACAGATCAAAATTATCAGCTTCTCAGAAAAAAAGGGAAAGACATGTGGGGAATTCGTGAGTTTGATGAAGCAAATTCAGCGGCGGATCGCAGGAGCCACCGGATAGACAGAAGGAGAAGACAAAGACAGACGGCGAGGATTGGATTATTAAAAGAATATTTTGCGGATGCCATTATGGCAGTAGATGAAAACTTTTTTATCAGATTGGAAAACAGTAAATACTTTTTGGAAGACAAAGACCAAAAATTGCATTCTAAAAATGGAATTTTCGATGATGACAATTACAAAGATGTGGATTACTACAGGGAATATCCAACTATTTTTCATCTAAGGAAGGCGTTGTTGGATTTGAAGGGAGAGGGAACTGTATATGATGTCCGTCTGGTGTATCTGGCGCTTCTTAATATGTTTAAACACAGAGGGCATTTTTTGCTTAGCACGGAAAATGAGGAACTAAATACAGAACAGATTGATATTGCTTATCAGGAATTGATAGAACTTGTTAATCGGGATTATGAACTGGGATTGGAATGCAAACCGCTTGAGGGAGTAATTTCAATTATCAGTGATAAAGAAACAGGGAGAAAACGTAAGCATGAAGCAATGGTTGAACTGTTTGGAATAGCAAAAAGCAATAAAAAAGCAAATGAATTTCTAAAATGTATGTGTGGATTGAGTGTCAACGCAAATGTGATCTTGAATCCGGATGCGGAAGAAAAAGTACCGCTTTGCTTTCATGATTTTTCTTATACAGATAAAATACCGGAACTTATGGAACAGCTTGGAGATACGAGTTATGCGGTAGTAGAGCAGATGAAGATAATATATGACTATGCGATTCTTGCAGGAACCTTGAAAGGATATGATTATTTATCGCTTGCAAGAGTAGATGCTTATGAAAAACACAGTCAAGATTTAAAATGCTTAAAGGAACTATATCGAAAATATAAAACACCACAAGAATACGATGAGATGTTTCGCTCTAACAAAGACGGAACTTATTCTGCATATGTGAATTCCTTAAATTCTTCAGACTCCACGGCTGAGAGTAAAAAATATAGAAGGAATATGAAGGGGCGTAAAGCGGAAGATTTATATAAAACAATCCAAAAGGCATTTAAGGACAATACAGAAGACTCACAGGTGCAGTATGTATTTAAGCAGATAGAGGAAGAACAGTTTTTACCCAAACAACTTACGGGGGCGAATGGGATAATTCCAAACCAAGTGCACAAAAAAGAAATGGAAAGAATCTTAAAGAATGCGGAAAACTACCTTCCATTTTTAAAAGAGACAGATGAAAGTGAGCTGACGGTTTCTGAACGGATTTTGCGTCTTTTTTCATTTCAGATTCCATATTATGTCGGACCACTGGGAAAACATAGTAAGACTGGATGGGCAGTAAGAAGTGAGGAGGGAAGTATTTTGCCGTGGAATATCGAGGAAAAGCTTGATATGAAGGCAACCTCTGAGAAGTTTATCGAGCATCTGATTCGTTCCTGTACCTATATATCAGGAGAGAAGGTAATGCCTAAGGCATCCTTAGCATACGAGCGTTATTGTGTGCTGAATGAAATTAATAATATTCGTATTGATGGGGAACGTATTGAGACAGAATTGAAACAGAGACTATATAAGGAATGTTTTTGCAAAGGAAAACGTATTACGAGAAAACAGTTGTGTAAATTTTTGGAAGCACAGGGAGCCATTCAATCAGCAGAGCAGGTGACAGGCATTGATATTACGATCAATAATTCTTTATCATCTTATGGAAAGATGTATGCCATTTTTGGAGAAAAGTTAAAAGAGGACAAATACAGGGATATTGCAGAAGATATTATTTATTGGGGAACAATTTTTGCAGATTCCAGGGAAAGGTTTCAGAGTCATCTTGCAAAATATGTAGAGCAGGATATTTTAACGGAAAGTGATGTGAAAAGAATTTCAGGTTACAAATTTAAGGACTGGGGAAGATTTTCCAAAGCACTACTTGAATTGCAGGGATGCGATAAGTCAACAGGAGAACTGATTTCAATCAGTCAGGCAATGTGGGAGAACAGTCTGAATTTTATGGAATTAGTTAACAGTGATGCATTTACATTTAAAGAAGCATTGGAGGAAAAGAAAAAGAGAGCGGTCAGTTCATTGGCAGATTTCAAGTATGAAGATTTAGAGGACTATTATTTTTCGTCACCGGTAAAACGTATGGTATGGCAGACCATTCTGGTGGTGCGTGAGATTGAACAGGTGATGGGATGCACACCAAGGCGGGTTTTTGTTGAGATGACACGAAATGATGAAGAAAAAGGAGACCGAGGAAGAAAAGCATCCAGAGGAAATCAGCTGTTGGAAGCTTATAAAAATATAAAGAATACGGAAATTCATAACTGGAAAGAAGAGATTTCTGCGGCTGACAGTAGTGGAAAACTGAGAAGTAAAAAGTTGTATCTGTATTATATGCAGATGGGACGGGATATGTATACAGGAGAAGAAATAGATCTGGCAAGATTGTTTGACGATAACCTGTACGATATAGATCATATTTATCCGAGACATTATGTCAAGGATGACAGTATTATCAATAATCTGGTGTTGGTCAATAAGGCGGCGAATGAACATCTGAAAAAAGATCTGTATCCAATACCGCAACAGATTGTCGCAAATCCGAAAGTTCATGAACTTTGGAGTGTGCTTCACAGAAGTAAACTGATCAGTGATGAAAAATATAGCAGGCTGATGTCAAGAACACCATTTACTGAGAAACAGATGGGAGATTTTATTGCAAGACAGCTGGTGGAAACCAGTCAGGGTACAAAAGGAGTTGCAGAACTTTTAAAACAACTGATGTCTGGTATGGGTACAGAGGTTGTATATGCAAAAGCATCAAACGTATCGGACTTTAGAAACAAAAATGGCTTTATTAAGAGCCGGCTTGTAAATGATTTTCATCATGCGCATGATGCGTATCTGAATATTGTAGTTGGAAATGTGTATTATACGAAGTTTACTAAAAATCCATGGAATTTTATTCAGAAGGATTATGCCAGAGACAAAAAGAAAAATCATTATAATCTGGATAAAATGTTTACATGGGATGTTGTGCGTGGAGATGAGACTGCTTGGATTGCAAAGACAGACAAGACAGAGGGGACTATTGCCACAGTAAGAAAAGTACTGAGCAAAAATACGCCGCTTATGACAAGAATGAATTTTGAACAGCATGGTGAAATTGCAAATGCAACGCTTTATTCGGCAAAGAAGGCAAAATCAGAAAATTATTTTGCACTAAAAACATCGGATGAACGGATGGCAGATGTGACAAAATATGGTGGATATACATCTGCCAGTATAGCGTATTATTTTATTGTAAGACATAGGGAGGGAAAAAAGCAGAATATCAGCATTGAAGGATTGCCGTTGTATCAAAAGCGTGCTGTTGAAAAAACAGCAGATGGATTAGAGCAGTATTGCAGCAGTAAGCTTGGGTATGAAAATGTAGAGATACTGTGCAGAAAATTAAAGATCCAGTCGCTGCTTGAGGTGAATGGATATAGGATGCATCTGTCAGGAAAGACAGGTAATCAATTAATTATGAGAAATGCAATGAATTTATGTATATCACAGGATTGGGTGAAATATATTAAAAAATTAGAAAAGAAGGCAGAGACGGATATACAGGACAAGCTGATTTCGGAAACAGCGAATCTTGAATTATATGGTCTTTTAACGGAGAAGCATCAGAGCACAGTATTTGCCAGAAAACCCAATCCGTTCGGAGAAAAATTAAAGAATGGAAGAACGAAGTTTGAAGAACTTGAAGTTTCAAAACAATGCGAAGTTTTGCATCAGATATTACAGTTAACACAGATTGGAACGACGGTTGCCAATCTAACAGCAATAGGAGAATCACCTAATTCAGGAAAAATATTAATCAGTAAAAATATGAAGGAAACCGACAATGTAAAAATAATTTGCCAGTCAGTTACGGGGTTATATGAAAAAGAAATTCAGGTTTATTCTTTATAATCTATTTCTGTTATAATAAAAGATAGGTAGGGGATTGTATGAGTTGGAGAACGGTAGTGATATCCAGTAGCGCAAAACTGGATTATCAAATGGGGTATATGGTGGTACGCAGAATGGATACCTTAAAGATTCATTTGAGTGAGATGGAGATGTTGATCGTAGAATCTACAGCAGTATCTCTGACCGCAGCACTTTTAAGCGAACTTACCAAAAAGAAGATAAAAGTAATTTTTTGTGATGAGAAGCGAAATCCGTCATCGGAACTGATTAGTTATTATGGGTCACATGATACCAGTGCGAAGATAAGATCTCAGATTGCATGGAAGGAGGATATACAAAAGGCAGTATGGACAGAGATTGTTACGGAGAAAATCCGTAAGCAGGCAGAACATCTGGCTTACTGGGGAATGCTAGAAGCGGATATGTTATATGAATACATAAATGAGATTCAGTTTGATGATGCAACAAACCGTGAGGGACATGCTGCCAAGGTGTATTTTAATGCATTGTTTGGGATGGATTTTACCAGGACGGCGGAAAACAGTTTAAATGCTGCGCTAAATTATGGGTATGCATTGCTTTTATCTACATTTAACAGGTGTATTGTCGCAAATGGTTATTTAACGCAGTTGGGATTATTCCATGATAATATGTTTAATCCGTTTAATCTGGCATCGGATCTTATGGAACCGTTTCGGCCAATCGTAGATTACAGGGTAAAACAACTGAATCCAGTTCAATTTGAGCATGAAGAAAAAGTGGAAATTCTTAAAATATTGCAGGAGGAGGTTGTGATGAATGGGAGGAATGAGTATGTGGATAATGCAATAAAAATTTATTGTAAAAGTGTATTTGATGCTATTAATGATGAAGATGTATCACAGATAAGATTTTACCAGTATGAATTATAGATATATGAGAGTAGTTGTATTTTTTGATCTTCCGGTGCTTACGGAAACAAATAGAAAAGATTATCGGGTATTTCGAAAATATCTGGTTAAGTCCGGCTTCATGATGGTTCAGGAATCAGTTTATTGTAAGCTTGCACAGAACAGCGCAGCGGCAAATGCTATTGTTGAAAATATCAGGAAAAATAAACCGCATGAGGGATTGGTGCAGGTGCTGAGAGTTACAGAGAAACAGTACAGTAAAATGGATTTTATTGTAGGTGAAAATACAGGAGAAGTGTTAACTTCCGATGAAAGGCTGGTCATACTATGAAATTGCTTTATACGAGATATGGAGTGGAATTAGAACTGATGGAAAATCAGATGCAGACACTGGTGTTAGAAAATCCACTTATATTTTCTTCGTTTTTACAGAACCTGATGGGACAGGTAGATGGAAAAGAGGGGGAGTTGATTCTTTCGGAAGGAGATAAGATATATCCGTTGGCAAAAACGGTTGTATTTCTGCCCAATCCGCTGATGGTGGACTGTAATGAAAAAAAGATTATTACAAAACTGTATAAGGAACTTGCAGATCATGTAAAAAGTGAAATGTGTGAAAGATACAGTGAAATTCATTCGAAAGTGTTAAATTTTTTGGAAGAAATAATAAATACAGTTCCATATCATTTGGAAATGAATATAGATCCGGATGTAACGGCTTTATTAAAGACCTATGAAGTGCGGGTGGCAACAGAGGATACAGCACCTTTGGAGCGCCTGATTGATTATCTTCGGGCAGTCAGCTCGATCTGTGGAATTCGAATTTTTATTCTGTTGAATTTAAAACAGTTTTATTCTACAGATCAGTTGAGACAGCTATATGAATTTTGCTTTTATGAAAAAATCCATCTGATTAATTTGGAAGGACAGAAAAACTATGTTATGGAGGGAGAAAGGTATGTTATAATTGATAAAGATATGTGTTTGATAGAACCATAAAGAATTAACGACATTTCGCAAAATGTGCTGGCTCGGTGATAATCTTATATAATTTGAGGTTTGAGAGCCTTGTTAATTCAAGTAGTGGTAAAACCCACTACACAATATGACTACAATCCGATCGTTTGAGAGCCTTGTTAATTCAAGTAGTGGTAAAACCCAAAGGGCGCATACTGCGGACTGTACATGTTTGAGAGCCTTGTTAATTCAAGTAGTGGTAAAACGGCGTTAAACTCTTTCACCAGCAGATCTGCGTTTGAGAGCCTTGTTAATTCAAGTAGTGGTAAAACTAAAGAAAGGACATTTTTAAATGAAAACAGTTTGAGAGCCTTGTTAATTCAAGTAGTGGTAAAACGCTGAGGTAAAAAGAATGTTGAGACTACAGTTTGAGAGCCTTGTTAATTCAAGTAGTGGTAAAACATTTCCAAGTATAATCAACGCCTATTGCGGGTTTGAGAGCCTTGTTAATTCAAGTAGTGGTAAAACTACATGAGCATATGTCGAGAGTACCACATGTTTGAGAGCCTTGTTAATTCAAGTAGTGGTAAAACTTACTCGCAATTATTGTGATTCCATCACAGTTTGAGAGCCTTGTTAATTCAAGTAGTGGTAAAACATTATATTGTATGGTATAAAACAAAAAGTGGTTTGAGAGCCTTGTTAATTCAAGTAGTGGTAAAACATATTTTTTTAACAAACTCGGCTCAGCATAGTTTGAGAGCCTTGTTAATTCAAGTAGTGGTAAAACCACTGCTTCGTATACATATTTTTTTGCACCGTTTGAGAGCCTTGTTAATTCAAGTAGTGGTAAAACTTAAACAGCCGCAGAATTTCGTTCCATTCGGTTTGAGAGCCTTGTTAATTCAAGTAGTGGTAAAACACAGACCATGATATACACCGGCACACACCGGTTTGAGAGCCTTGTTAATTCAAGTAGTGGTAAAACGGTCCAAATCAACATGAGTGCGTAACATATGTTTGAGAGCCTTGTTAATTCAAGTAGTGGTAAAACCGAATCATATTGAAATAAAACATTAGAAGCGTTTGAGAGCCTTGTTAATTCAAGTAGTGGTAAAACCGGTCAAGGTATTCTGTTGCGGCAACTCGGTTTGAGAGCCTTGTTAATTCAAGTAGTGGTAAAACTGTGTGCTTGAATACGCTTAATAACTTGTGTTTGAGAGCCTTGTTAATTCAAGTAGTGGTAAAACCTGTTTCTGTTAATTGTTTCGTAGCAGTTTGTTTGAGAGCCTTGTTAATTCAAGTAGTGGTAAAACTTCACCGACAGGTATTGGAACGATTTCACTGTTTGAGAGCCTTGTTAATTCAAGTAGTGGTAAAACGCTCATCTGCTGTGAGTTCTTCCCCTGATGGTTTGAGAGCCTTGTTAATTCAAGTAGTGGTAAAACTTCAAACCGCGAAAAGTGGATGAAAGTATTGTTTGAGAGCCTTGTTAATTCAAGTAGTGGTAAAACCGGCTTTCGCCTCTGCTTTCGTTGTCGCTCGTTTGAGAGCCTTGTTAATTCAAGTAGTGGTAAAACCGGCAATAGCGGAATCCACATCCAGAGAAGGTTTGAGAGCCTTGTTAATTCAAGTAGTGGTAAAACTCTTTCCAATTTGATCCGTCTCTGCCAATCGTTTGAGAGCCTTGTTAATTCAAGTAGTGGTAAAACCACACCGCCGTTAGTGTAACCCGCGTCATCGTTTGAGAGCCTTGTTAATTCAAGTAGTGGTAAAACTCTTGTGCTCCACTTTTCTCTGGTTCTTCGTTTGAGAGCCTTGTTAATTCAAGTAGTGGTAAAACAAAGAGAACGGAGTAGTTTTTAATGAATACGTTTGAGAGCCTTGTTAATTCAAGTAGTGGTAAAACACATGTTGATGCTAGAATATAAATAGTACAAGCCAAAATGAGAAATTCCAAATACATATTAACATGGTACAATAGAGACATGCTGAAGGAGGATCTCATATGGCAATGCAACATGACAAACAATTTAAACTTGATGCAATCCGGTATTATCAAGATCATAAAGATCTCGGTGTACGTGGATGTGCAGAAAATCTTGGCATTGGATACAGCACACTAACAAAGTGGCTGAAAGACTTCCGTGAATCCGGTGATATTCCTGTTCGGGGTTCTGGTAATTACGCATCCGATGAACAGAAGGAAATCGCCCGTCTCAGACGTGAATTACGTGATGCCCAAGATGCACTTGATGTATTAAAAAAAGCAATCAACATTCTGGGAAAATGACGGAAAGAGTGTATGAAAAAACGCATACTGAGGCTGAGCTTCTGGTAGGTTAAAATGGGAAGAAATTTCTCATTTTAACTTGTATTAAATCTTGACATAGGACCAAATTCAACCTTAATGTTTTATAAAAAAATAATTTCAAGAAATAGAAATTTACTGTGAGTAGGCACATATAGATTATGAAAAGAAGAAAGTAATTCTTATTGATAGGCGTCTGACAAATATATACAAGAAAAAGTGGCATAGAAGCAATGAAATATTATCCCATTAGCATAAAAAATAATAACAAAAACTT
>OIZL01000241.1_pt1 | contig 46431 bp, 46 predicted proteins | sample 1588541 | NCBI WGS metagenome assembly OIZL01 (sample SAMN03283285) | human gut metagenome | biome: human-associated habitat; material: feces | host: Homo sapiens | place: Peru | collected 2012 | reverse complement strand
GTTGGGTGTGGACCTCTCTTTACGAGCGTCCACCCCAACATTTATTATAGAACCGAAAAAAACCGGTGCAGTCTTGTAAAACTGCACCGGATCTATGGCGGAGATGAAGAGATTCGAACTCTTGATACCCTTATGGGGTATACACGATTTCCAATCGTGCGCGCTCGACCAACTACGCGACATCTCCGTATTGCTCAAGGAAATAATTTATTCACTTGTCAGCCTGAACATTATATGATATTTCACATTCAAAGTCAAGGAATATTTTTGCGATTTGCGCAAAAATTATAAAAAAGAAAAATCGGCGGCGCGCCGGCTCGGAATGCCGCCATGAATACGCCTGCGTGTCCGCCAGAGCTGAGGCGGGCGGGGGATATGGAGGTCAACTATGAAAATGAACAGTGAGGAATACAGAGAATTTGCGTCAAAGCGGGTACCGAGGTCTCCGGGCAAGCTTAACCTGCTCAAGGCGTTTGTTTCCGGCGGGGCGATATGCGCCGTCGGGCAGGGCGTGATGAACATCTATAAGCACCTCGGCCTTGAGAGCGATCTTGCCGCAACGGCCTGCTCGATGACGCTTGTATTTTTGGGCGTACTGCTGACGGGGATAGGCGTATACGACGACATTGCCTCGTTTGCCGGTGCGGGAACGCTTGTCCCCATAACCGGCTTTGCAAATTCCGTTGCCGCCGCGGCCATCGAGTTCAAATCGGAGGGCTTTATTACCGGCACGGGTACAAAGATGTTTGCGATAGCGGGGCCGGTGATCGTGTACGGGATATCCGCAAGCATTGTATACGGGCTTATCCTCTGCCTGACCGGCGCCGTGTAGGCTCAGCCCTCCGCGTACATTTCCGCGATGGTGCGCTTGGCGCACTCGATGAGCAGAACGACGTTTTTGTCGGCTTTGCGGCTGCGGGTGAAAATGATGCCGAGGGATCTGCATGCGTAAGGCGAGATGGGAACCGCCGTCACCGGTTCGGAAATGCTCTCCATTACCAGCTCTGAAAGCACGGTCACGCCAAGACCGTGCGCGACCATGGAGACAAGAGAGGCGTCGTCAAGGTTTGAGTAGCGGATCAGGGGGGGACTTTCGGAACCGACGGAGGTGAGCAGCGGACCTACGTCAAGCTCAAAACCGCCGGAAGGCATCATGAACTCCTGCCCCTTGAAGCGCTCAACGGGATAGGCGCCGCCGCTGAAGCCGCAGTCTGCCGGCAGAACCGCAACAAGCGGATCGTCCCGCAGATGCACCCACTCCATACCCGTAGCCATTGCCTGTGCGTAGCTTGCGATCGCGCAGTCGAGCGAGCCGTTTCTGACCGCGGCATAAGCCTGCTCCATCTTTGAGAAGACCGTTACGGAAACGTTCATTTCCGGGCTGACGCGCCGAAGCTCCGCAAGGATCGCGGGAAGCCACTGCCGCGTCATGCTTGAGTATGCGCCCAGCTTGAGCGAGGATGTACCCTCCTGCTTTATTTTGCCGACATGGCGCTCAAGCTTCGATGCGCTGTCGCTCAGCGCGATCATGTCCGACAGCAGCTCCTCTCCGGCAGGGGAGAGATGCACGCCCGTCTTCGTCCGCAGAAGAAGCTTCAGCCCAAGCTCATCCTCAAGCGAGTTCATCATGTGCGTCATGCCGGACTGGGTATAGCCCAGCTCTTCCGCCGCCGCCGTAAGGCTTCCGTGCTCAAGGGACAGCAGCAGCGCGTTTATCTTTTTTGTATCCATAGCTTGCCAATTATTTCACTTTCTTATGAATGAGAGCATACATTACATTTTCTAATGACATACATAATAATATAGAAGTTGGAAAAATGCAAGCAAAATGATATACTTGCAGTATGTTTTTTATAGAATGAGAATGTGTAAAAAACGAGTTTGAATTGAGAGGTATAAAAAATGGAAAACAATCGCGGATCTTGGGGCAGCAACCTTGGCTTTATAATGGCTGCTGTCGGTTCTGCCGTCGGTCTGGGCAATATATGGGGCTTCCCGTATAAAATGGGCATGAGCGGCGGCTTTACGTTTCTTCTTGTGTACATAGGACTGGCCATCGTCGTCGGCATGGTCGCAATGTCCTCCGAGCTTGCCATCGGCCGTATGACCGGCAGGGGCGTTGTGGACGCATATAAAGCCGTTTCCAAAAAGTTCAAGTGGATAGGCTGGATGGGCATGATCTCCCCGTTCCTTATCATGAGCTTCTACTCCGTTCTCGGCGCATACTGCTTCCAGTATATGTTCCTGAACTTTGCGGAGCTGGGCTTCGGTCTGTCCAACCTGTTCGGCGCGACTATCTCCGGCAGCAACACCTTCGGTGCGATGCTCACAAATCAGTTCGGCTGCGCGTTCTTCACGCTGATGTTCATGGTCATCTGCATGCTCATCGTCAAGGGCGGCGTTTCCGGCGGTATTGAGAAGTTCAACAAGATCGGTATGCCCGCGCTGTTCGTGATGCTCCTTGTGGTCATCATCCGTGCAGTGACCCTTCCTAACGCGGTCGAGGGTCTCAAGTTCATGTTCGTTCCCGGCTACGCCGTAAAGGGCGGGTTTATTGAAAAGGCTCCCGGCTTCATCGAAGTCCTCGGAACCGCCGGCGGGCAGATGTTCTTCTCTCTGTCTCTCGCAATGGGCGCAATGGTCACATACGGCTCCTACATAGACAAGAAAGAAAACCTTGTCAAGAACTCCGGAGTCATTGTTTTCTCCGATACTCTGGTCGCTCTTATGGCAGGTCTTGCGGTCATTCCCGCTGCCGTTGCAAACGGCATCAACAGCGGCGTAGCCGTCAATGAGATCAAGCTCTCCGGTCCCAACCTCCTGTTTGTGACTTTGCAGGACGTTTTCTCCAACATGGGCGCGGCAGGTCCTCTGTTCGGCGTCATCTTCTACGCACTGGTCATTATCGCGGCTATCTCCTCCGCAATATCCCTCATGGAGGTTATGGCAACGTTCTTTATCGACAGAGCAGCGGATAAGGGCAAGACCGCGGACCGCACCAAGGTCACGCTGTGGGTTTCCGTCGCTATCATGGCTGAGGCGCTGATCGTTGCGCTTGACGGTCTCGGCTCCAACGGACTCTGGGTTCCCGGGCAGAAGCTGTTCGGTATCAGCGGCTGGAACGATTGCTGGCTTGACTTCATGGATTGCTGGTCCGAAGGCGTTGCGATGCCTCTCGGCACGATACTGATGGCACTCATGATCGGCTGGGAGCGCAAGCCCGATTTCGTCCTCAAGGAGATCAGCAGCGGCTGCGATTCCGAGTGGTTTGCTCCGCTCTACAGGATCTGCATCAAGTTTGTTGTTCCTGTCGTTATGACGCTTGTGCTTGCCGGTCAGCTTCAGGGCTTCTTCAAAAACGCATCCAGCGATGTTATTTACATTATTTCCGGCGTTGTTCTGGTGGCGTTCTGGATATTCGCTGCCGTCGGCAACAAAAAGGAAGCATAATTTCAATATTAAAAATATTCAAAAGAGCTGCGGCAGAATCGCCGCAGCTCTTTTTGGTTCTAAAATAAATGTTGGGGTGCTTATCCGGAACGGATGAGCAACACCCAACATTTTGGCTCTATGTCAATAGTTGGGGTAGAGCCTCTTTTTGGCTTATTCTTTATTGGCGTTTCCGGAAACGTGGGGCTTACCGTGATGATATCTGCGGTAATTTTTCCTGCTCTTTCCGGACTTTTCTCCGCTCTTTTCACCTGCTTCACCCTTGGCTTCAACCTTGACCGGCTTCACGGCGGGCTTGCGGTCGGCGGGTACGCCGGCTTTTTCTTTCTTTTCGGGAGCCTTGCGGGTCTCAGACGGCTTCCTGCGGCGGTTCTTTCTCGGACGGTACGGACGATCCTTATTCGTCTGCTTTTCAGCGCTCGTCGGCGCTTCGGACGCAGGCGGCTGCGGAGGCGGATTCAGAGGTTCGGACTTATCGGCAGCGCCGTCTTTCCTTTCGCCCTTGCCGCTTTTTCCGCGCCTGCGCGAACGCCGCCCATTGCGGAGCTTATTCACCGGGACTTCAACGGTTTCGGAAGCGGAGGGAGATGTCAGAGCCGCCAATGCTTCGTTCCATTCGTCTTCGGCGGACTCTTCCGGTTCTTCCTCTTCGGGGACGTATCTGAATATGTCGGGAGGAGCTTCCCCGTCCTTGGGTCTTCCGCCCGGAACGGCCGCCAGCTCATTGGACTTGTAGAGACGCAGTGTGTCGTCAGTGTCGGAATCGAGCTTGACCTTCACGGTCTGGCGGAGAAGGTTTACCTGCACGGCTGTGCCGTATCCGTCCTTTGTCTGGACGAAAGCGCCCTGCTTGGGAACGGTTTTCAGCAGATCCTCATAGGCGTCCTGCTCATACCTCAGACAGCACATAAGCCTGCCGCAGCTGCCGGATATTTTTGCCGGGTTGAGCGAAAGCGACTGGATTTTTGCCATTTTTGTGGAAACGGGCTGGAACCCGTCCAAAAACTGGCTGCAGCAATAGGGTCTGCCGCATATTGCGATCCCGCCTATCATTTTCGCCTCATCGCGCACACCTATCTGCCTAAGCTCGATACGGCTCCTGAATATCCCTGCAAGATCCTTTACAAGCTCACGGAAGTCCACGCGCTCATCGGAGGTGAAAAAGAACATTATCTTGTTCCCTTCAAAGCTGCACTCGACTTCTACGAGCTTCATATCAAGCCCGTGCTCGGCAATTTTTTTCTGGCATACGCTGAATGCCTCGCGCTCACGCTTTTTGTTGGCCTCCGCGACTGCAAGGTCGGCGGGGTCCGCAATGCGCACGACCGGACGCAGAGGCTGCACGACGGAGGTGTCGGGCACCGCGTGGTTCCCGCGGCAGCAGTCCGCGATCTCAAGCCCCTTTGACGTTTCCACAATGACCTTGTCGCCGCTTTTTATATTAAGCTGTCCGGGGTCGAAAAAATAACATTTTCCGCGATTTCTGAATTTTATACTTACTACTTCTGTCAATTTCTGTTCCTTCCTGTTCTCTGCGGTATCAGATGATCGCCAACAGACCGAAAATGTGCTTAACGCCGGTGTTGACCCTGAGATAGCCTGCGCATTTCTCCGTCAGCGCGCAAAGCTCCATAAGCCGCCGCTCACTCATGCCCATTCTGTCCGCACGGTTGGCAAGCATATCGACAAGCGTGTCCGTCAGGCATGCGGTAAAGGCCGCCGCCGAAAGCGTGTCCATACCCTCGTTGGCAAAACAGAAAGCGCATTGCTTCGATCTCGGCCCGTAAGCCGCTGCGCGGAGATATTCCTCCGCAAGCTTTCTGAACTCAGCGCTGTCCTCCGGCACGTCTCCCGCACAGCTTATCTCGCTGCACCGTGATTTTACCGTTGGCAGGAGCTGACCCGTATTCACCGCGCAAAGCAGAATGACCACGCCCGCAGGCGGCTCCTCAAGCAGCTTGAGCGCGGCGTTCTGCGCGGGAATATTCATGCAGTCGGCATTTTCGATGATATATACTTTTCTTTCGGCCTCGTTCGGCAGAATATACGCATCGGAAACCACAGCGCGTATCTGATCGACCTGAATTTCCTTTTTCGGCTTTCCCTTGTCATCCAGAGGAAGCCCTATTGTAATGACGTCGGGGTGAATACCCTGCATGACCTTTCTGCAATTGCGGCAAAGCCCGCACGGGCGCTTTCCGCTGCCCGAACAGACGGCTTCCGCCGCCAGCTCAACGGCGCGCTTTTTCGCCGCAGCCATTGTCCGTGCGGAAATTATGCAGGATTGGGATATGGATATGTTTTTTTCGCTCTCCACACCTCTCACCTCTCTGAAACTATAATATCAATATATTTTACATTTTATTTGTTCCGTAGTCAACAAAAATAACTTTGAAATTTTGACGCGGTTTTTCAAATTTCCTCTTGATTGCGGCTATGAACTTATTGTATAATGCAATCAACTATATTATGTAAATGAGGTTTGCAGATTATGGAACTTGCCGCGGCTGCTTCAGCCACTCCCGTCGCGCTCTGGCTGAACTCCTTTTTCTCAGGGTATGATTATGCAATATTGGATTTTATGAACACGTTGGCGGTGAACGCCGGCGGAATACTCACGCCGATAATGAAGGCCGTGACCTTTCTCGGCGAAAAGGGGATCATGTTCTTCCTGCTTGCGGTGATACTCATGCTTTTCCCCAGAACCCGCAAGATGGGCGTATGCGTGTTCGGTGCGGTCTGCTGCGGCGCGCTCATTTCCAATATAATCCTCAAGGACATGGTGGAGAGGGTGCGTCCTTTCCTCGACGAGGCGAACGAGCACTACATGGATTACAAGAGCTTCTGGGACGCCGTCGGTTCTCCTGCGGAGGACGGATACTCCTTCCCCTCGGGACATGTGACAGCCGCCGCCGCGGGTATGCTTGCGCTGGTGTTTACCAAGGGCAAAAAGATGATAGCTCCGGCGATCCTGTGGATAGGTCTTATGATGGTATCACGCAACTATCTCATGGCGCATTACCCCTCCGACGTGCTGTTTGCGCTGATAATCGGCGCCGTTTCCGCGCTGATCGCATGGGGTATATCAACACTGATCTTCAACTATTTTGACGATAACGACGACTTCCCGCTCTGCAATTGGGTGCTGACGGCGGAGCTTCCCATAAGCATACCGTCCCTCGGTGAGCTTAAGGATAAAGCCTCCGACTCCTTTGACAGCATCAAGGACAAGGCCTCCGGCATATCCAAGCCCGATATCGACCTGAAAGCCGCCGGTAAAAAGCTTGTCGGAGACAAGTTCCCCGCACGCGAAACGCAGAAAAAGAAGCCGGTCAGGAAAGAGCCTGCCGATTGGAACAGCCGCTGGGATGATTATCAGCGGAGCAAGCGCCCGCAGAGCAGCACTGAGAAAAAGCCCGCCGCCATTGACGCGGCGGAGGACGATGTAAAGGTCTTTACCGGCAGCAAAAAGCCGGCGCCCGCCAAGGACGGCGCCGAAGCAAGAGCGGCGGCGGTGAAAGAGGAAAACATTTCCGCCGCGCCGACAAAATCCGCAAAAAAAACCTCGTCGGATTACAATCTCGATGATTGGGACGATCTTACCGCTTTCCTCAATTCGGATATGGACGTAGAAGTCTCCGAAAAACCGCGGCCCGAAAAGAGCGCAAGGACGAAGAGCGGTGAATATAAAGGGCGTCATTCCAAATAATAATATCGTGATCTGCCGGAAGCTCCTCCACGGAACGCCCGGCAGATTGAACTTTTTGCGGCTCCGGCCGTCATAATACCGTGACGCGATCCGGGCTTTCCGCCCGCATGAAAAAACTCCGCAAGGCTTTTCGGCAATATGGATTCCGCCCTGCTGCAAGGCAGAGGAAGCCTTGCAGCAAACGAAAGGAAGGACTATGAAAAAAACAATTCTGGTGATAGTGATAGTTCTGATGCTGATATGCATTATCGCGCTGTCGTTCCGCATATATTCCGTTGTTGCCGCCGACGGCGCACAAGCTTCCGACAAACCGGCGGCGACCGAAGCCGTGCCGACTGAAACACCGGCATCCCCGCCTGCTTCCGACGCTGCGTCGGCATCGGCTGAAGCTTCTTCCGCCGACGCGGAAACGCTCAGGGGGCTTATGGTCGACTTCGGCGATAAAATACAGGCAGGCTCCGCCGGGTGCAGTCTGAAAGCAGCCGGACAGGCCGTGCGGCTCATAAATTGGGGCATTGCCACCAAAATGAGCGGAGAAGAGATTTCAAAGGTGGTCAGTGAGTATATCTCGACCATGGACGGGTATAAAACAGAGGAATATATCACCCAGATAGAGCTTCTTGACAGTACGTACCGTCAGCTCCTCACGCCCGGACAGGAGGAATTCCTCGAATCCGCCGGCTGTGCCGACAGCGGCTACCCGTGGGGAAGCGAACCCATACCCGCAGTGGAGGCGTTCTTTGAAGCCGCCGGTGTACGCAGCGCCGAATAAGAAGTGCGTAAGCTTTCGCACTGAACATGGGAATCATAGAATAAGCCGACTGCTTGCAGTCGGCTTTAAAAATTATAAGCTCTCAGCCTAATGCAATATCAGTTGACAAAAGTGCAGCTGCTATCAGAACCATAAAAAAGTTGACAGGGATTGCAAGCTGTGTTAATATGTTCATGTAATCGTTTACATGAACGCAGAGAGGCATATGATGGCAACAATTAATGATGTGGCAAAATTGGCCGGAGTATCGGTGGCAACCGTTTCGCGCCTGATAAATGATAGCGCGTATGTGAACAAAGACACTTCTGAAAAAATTTATGCTGCCATTAAAGAGCTTAATTACCGACCGAACCGTATAGCCCAAACGCTCAATACAAAAAAATCTCTTAACATTGCGATGATAGTTAATGATATTTCCAACCCTATTACCGCAACATACGTCAAGGGTGTGGAGACGGTCAGCAGCCAGTATAATTATAATTTCATACTTTGCTGCACAAATTTCGATATAGATAAAGAAAAAAAGTCTGTTGAAAGCTTGGTTGAGAAGCAGGTTGACGGGATAATCATTTCTCCGTGCGGTGCTTCGGAGGAACATGTTAAAGAAGCTCTTGACGCCGGTGTTCCAATTGTATTTATCACAAGAAGATTGAGCGGCGTTAATGCCGATTATATTAAGTTTGATGACTATGACGGAGGTTTACAGCTGACAAAACATCTTGTGGACTGCGGTTATACGGATATTTATGCCATTGGGAGAGATATCTATGACACAAACTATAATAATCGGCTGTTGGGGTTTCGTGAGGTTACGGCGGCTGCCGGACTGAAATGCGGCTTATCAAGCTGCTATTTTGCGGATGCCAGCATGGAGTCCGGTTATAATGCAATGAAGGCATATGTTGAAACGAAGGGTAAAATTCCGGAAGCGGTTTATGCTACAACAAGCATGATCGCGGCGGGAGTGATAAAGTTTTGCAGAGAAAACAATATTGTTATACCGGACGATATGGGTCTTGTTTCATTTGAGTCGTTTATGGAATTTAATTCCATTATAGACCCATTTGTAACATACTATGATATTCCTATTTTTAAACTCGGTACAATTGCGGCGGAGATGCTGTTCGACAGAATAAACAGAAAGGGCGCACCGAAAAGAATTATACTTGACGGATGCATCAAAATAGGAAACTCCACGAAAAATAAAGTAAATTAAAATATGGCTCTATATCAGCAAAAGGTGTAGAGCCAAAAATAAAATATTTTTTTGAGCATCATGTAAACGGTTACATGATGAGGAGGGAGAATTGAATTGAAAAAAATGCTGGAAAAAAGCCAACGTTACCTGATGATTTCAAGTGAACTTGCTGCCAAGGCGACAGAGGTGCTGGTTGTCCCGCTTACTTTAGGCTTTTGCCTGATAGTTTTTGCGGGCGTTGTAACCAGATTTATATTTAAGGTTTCTTTTACTACCTCTATGGAGTTTTCACGTATTTTATTTGTATGGTTCTGCTTCCTTGGAAGCTCCCTTGCATATAAGAGAAATCAGCATATCCAGTTTACTTTTATACTAAAGAAAGTATCTGAAAAAGTGCGCGGAATAATGAATTTATGCATTGATACGGTGAGCCTTTTGTTCTTTGCGGTTCTGTTTTTTGAGTCGATAAAGCTTGTAAAGAAGGTTTCGATGACTGTTTTTCCCGCATCAGGATTATCATATACGGTCATGTATATTTCTTTTCCGATCGCATCAGCTTTTTTTATTATTCATGCGCTTAATTTCCTGTGCGGTGATGCCTGCAAGATTTTGAATAAGGAGGCGGAGTAAAATATGGTTGCAATAATGCTGGTGGTTTTTGCCTTGCTTGCGGTTTTCGGCGTCCATGTAGCCGTGGCGCTTGGACTTGGCGTTGTTATATCAGTAGTGTGCACGTCAAATTTTTCGCTTGTTACAGTAATGCAGAGAATGGTTTCAGGCGTTGATTCCTATACTCTTCTCGCAATACCGCTTTTTATGCTTACAGGAAGCCTTATGAATGCAGGTGGAATAACGGACAGAATTTTTAATTTTTGTAAGGCCTGTGTCGGACATATTCGGGGCGGACTCGGGCATGTCAATGTGCTTGCAAGCATGGTTTTTGCGGGTATGTCAGGCTCGGCTGTTGCGGATGCAGGCGGGCTGGGTCAGGTCGAGATAAAGGCCATGAATGACGAAGGGTACCCGCCGGCTTTTTCGGGGGCTGTTACTGCGGTTTCGTCATGTATTGGACCGATAATCCCGCCATCCATTCCTTTTGTTATGTATGCCGCAATTGCGGAGGTATCTCCGAGCTCACTTTTCCTTGCGGGCCTTGTTCCGGGCATCTTTATGGGGCTTGGTATGATGATCACTATATATATTCTCAGCTATGTATGGGAGTTCCCCAAGAGTGAGAAACGTGCAGGCCTTAAAGTACTTGGGCATGCGTTTGTGCAGGCGATATTGCCTTTGATGACCGTTCTGATCATCATGGGCGGCATTATGGGCGGCGTTTTTACACCTACTGAAGCGTCTGCTGTTGCGGCGGCCTACTCGTTCGTTCTCAGCTTTTTTGTGTATAAGTCAATCAAGCTTAAAGATTTGCCGAAAGTCATTATTGATACGGTTCTCTCTACTTCAATTGTTGTGTTCATAATGGCTGCAAGTTCCCCGTTTTCATTTATTCTTATTATGAACAAGGTCGCAAGCGCTCTGGCGGCTTTTGTTACGTCTGTTGCGTCAAGTAAGTTCCTTATTCTGTTTATACTGAATGTTATAATGCTTATCCTTGGCTGCTTTATGGAGGCCGGGATGCTTATCACGCTTCTTACCCCGTTGTTCCTGCCGATCGCAAAGGCTATCGGCGTTGACTATATTCAGTTCGGCGTGATTATGTGCCTGAATTTGATGATAGGCGTTGTTACGCCGCCTGTGGGAATGAGCTTGTTTGTAGTGACAAAACTTTCGGGGCAGACCATTGAACAACTGACAAAACCCGTTTTGATTTTACTTATTCCGCTTGTTCTGGTTTTGGCTTTAGTTACCTATGTTCCGGCGTTTTCCCTTTGGTTCCCGTCCCTTTTCTGAAACGAGGAACTAACCTTCTGCAAATTACTGAGTGCTCAGTAATAAATAATATAAACCAAAAAGGAGTAAAAACATGAAAAAGCACATCTTCCGGGCGCTTTCGATAGTGATGATACTTGTAATGGCGCTGACATTCTCATCGGCACAGGCATTAGCGGCAGCGGACACGTTCACATTGCGCGTGGCGATCCAGCAGTCGTCAACTCACAGCTACACTCTTGCGTTTGAAGAATTCAAAAAAAATATCGAAGAAAAATCCGATGGACGCATTAAAGTTGAGCTGTTTCCGGATTCTGTTCTCGGGAGCGAGACTGAAACGCAGGAAATGGTTTCTACCGGCGATATCGAGATGGCTCCGTCAACCTTCCTTACTCAGTATGACCCGATTTACTCCATGCTTGAGATGCCGTATATTTTTGACAGCTTCGATCATGTAAAGCGCTTTGTAAACAGTGAAGCATGCGATGCTCTTAAAACGCGTCTTGTTGACAGTAAAAATATACGTATACTCACATACTTCGGCAATGGCTTTCGTGATATCACAAACAATGTCCGGCCGATAAATCATCCATCCGATGTTGCCGGTCTCAGTCTCAGAACGCCTGAAAACCAAGCACAGATAGAAACTTTCAAGCTTCTCAAGGCGGTTGTTACGCCCCTTACGTTTACAGAGCTCTATTCTGCACTCCAGCAGGGTGTTGTTGACGGGCAGGAAAATCCTATCCAGCAGATCTATACGGCAAAGTTCTATGAAGTCCAGAAATATCTTGCCGTTACAAACCATATGTTCAATCCGGGCGCGATCTGCATCAATGAACAGTTCTACCAGAGCCTTCCAAATGATTTGAAGGAGATTCTCTGCGATTGCATTGCCGAAACGGCAGAGTGGCAAATGAGTTACGTAGAAAACAGCGATAAAGCGAATTTGCAGGATATGATCGACAAAGGTATTGAAGTTACATATCCTGATATGCAGGAGTTCAAGGAAGCAACGGCGCCTGTTCTTGAGATAATGTACGAGCAGTATGGTGAAGATGCCAAGGCTCTTGTGGAAGCCATAAATTCTTGCCGGGAGTAAAAAATGATTTTCGATTCTGACACACATCTTTCTCCGAGAAAAGAAGGAGGCAACAGCGTCAATGCGGAGGGGATGCTCCGCTTGATGGACAGAGCCGGAGTGGACAAATGTCTGAGCTGGGTTTATCCTCCTTATATCAAAACAGATCTTAATGATTATGTGGCATACGTCTCGGAATCAATGAAAAGGTATCCTGACCGTATTTACGGTTTTGGTTGGATCGACCCTTCTCTCGGTATAAACAATGCAGTTGAGCTTACAAAACGCTGTGTGCAGGAATACTGTATGTACGGGATAAAGCTTAATGGGTCGCAAAATAAATTCTTTATCGACGATCCTCAGGTCACTTATCCGATAATAGATGTTGTTCGTGATGCGGGTAAAATAGTTGCGTTCCATACGGGAAGCGACGATCCGAATCATGTGCATCCGTTCCGTGCGGAAAAGGTTTTCAAGGCATACCCGGATGTCCGCTTTCTCATGATACATATGGGCGGAGAGTTATATCCTGCGGCGATAGAAGTTGCGCAAAGATGCGGGAATGTTACGCTTGTTGGCAGTGAAACGCCCAAGCCGGGCGTTGCGAAGGCAATCCTTACGTTGGGAGCCGATAGAGTTGCCTATGGTTCGGATGCTCCTTTCTGCATGATGGCGGCAGAAGCCGCCGCGTATAAAGCTATGCTTAAAGAAATAGACCTCAGCGAAGAGGATATAGAAAAAGTCATGTGGAAAAACACGGCAAATCTCATCGGCATCTGACCAAGTGCTTTATGCAGCAGGCAGCCAATACCATTAAGGTGTTGGCTGCCTGTGTTTTTGCTTTTTTCCGTACCGTCGTTCCGACTGAGAGAGGAGACGGAGGAGCCGTTATGAAAAACGGAATATGTAGGCTTCATGGACTGACGCACACATGGGTCACTGCTCCCACAAGTCTGCCGTTCTGTATTATGGGACTGCCGGACATTCCCTGCACTATGCCGCCGGTGCGTGCGATAAGCTCAGGGTCGGTAACGGTGAGCATAACGTGTTCGCCGCCCGCGTCCTTGTAAATGCGGTTTATCTCGACGGAGTATTCACCCGTTTCACTGCCGCTGACGGTGCAGAGTATGGAGGCCGCTCCCGTGGTGATAAGACCCGTTTCAAGCGTGAGCTTTCCCAAGGGCGCGGCGGCTTTGCCGTATATGCCGTGTTCGGTATTGCCCTCGATGCTGCCGAGTACCCTGCCCGCGTCCGCGCAGCCGTTAAGCTCGCCGGGCGTACCCGGCGCTCCTTTTACAACGCCTGCGATCTCCGCCGCATTTATAACGCCGCTGTCTATTGCGATCTCCGCGCCGCTTTCCGCGTCGTTTATGCTGTGTCCCAGAGCGCCGTATATCCCGCTTTCGGGATCGCAGAAGGTCACAGTGCCGACGCCCGAAATGCTGTCGCGCAGCCACATGCCCATCATCCACTGTCCGGAGACGGATCTCATCGGCTGCACGCTGAGCATGATCGTCATGCCTTCGCGCTGTATCGTAAGCTGAGCGGGAGCGCCGTTGAGCGCGGACGCCGCCTCGATCAGCTGCGAAGCCTTTTTGAGCGGCTGACCGTTGATCGCCGTGATAACGTCGCCCGGCAGGATACCGGCCGATTCCGCGGGCTTGCACACGCCGTCCTCGGTTTTTACTTCCGTAAGCCCCGCAACAAGCACGCCCTTTGTATTCACCATTATCCCGACGGCTTCTCCGCCCACGATAAGCTCCTGAGCAAAGGAGACGGGAACGGCGGACATGCATATAATCAGCGCCGCCGCAAAGGACAGCACAGGTTTTTTTATCTTTTTTCTTACCATCTTTTTCTTCCTCTCGCGCATTTTCTCACTTGCAAATATCATTATATGCATCGCTATTGGAAATAACGCAGGCAATTTTTCCTGAACATGAGGCAAGGATGGGAACAAAGTAAAAAAGCCCGTAAAAATCAAATAATTTGCCGTGAAAAAAGCAAAATAAAGGTTGACCGAATTGCAATAGTGTGCTATATTATACAATACCTGTCAGCGGATAGGTTTCTTTTTGTGCGCATTTTTCCGCGCTTAAAGAGTATCTGCTCAATACAGGGAGGCAATGCCCGTTTTTGAAAAACGGGTAAATAAAATAGGAGGTGCCGAATAAATGGCTGCAGGCGCAAGAGTAAAAATCACACTCAGATGCGAAGAATGCAAGCAGAGGAATTACAACACGATCAAGAACAAGAAAAACACCACTGATCGTTTGGAGCGCAAAAAATATTGCCCCTTCTGCAGAAAGCACACCAAGCACGTAGAAACCAAGTAAGTCTGAAAGGATGCGTGAAAATGGCTGAAGAAAAGAAAGTCACTACCGCCCCCGCAAAGGCTGTCACCGCCGTCAAGAAGGACGATACTAAACCCGGCTTTTTCAAGAGGGTCGCAAAATGGTTTCGTGAGATGAAGAGCGAGCTTAAGAAAGTCATATGGCCTACGCCCAAGGCTTTCATGAAGAACACACTTGTCTCTCTTGGCATGATGTTTGCATCCGCAATAGTTATGTGGGCTTTCGACGAAGTTGGACAGCTTCTCGTAAAGGCTCTGCTGACACTTTCGGGTAATTAAGCATGGCGGAAGACGCAAAATGGTATGTTGTCCATACCTATTCCGGTTATGAAAACGCGGTTGCCGCCGCCGTGATGAAGGCAGCCGAAAACCGCAAAATGACGGACCTTATCAAAGAGGTCAACATTCCGTTGGAAACGGTCACCGAATATACCGACTCCGGCGAGGCGAAACAGGTTGAGCGCAAAGTGTTCCCCGGCTATGTCCTTGTGAAGATGATCCTCACGGACGAGAGCTGGCATCTTATACACAATGTCCGCGGCGCGACCGGCTTTGTCGGCTCTGACGGTAAGGCGATACCCCTGACGGAACAGGAAATCTATGATCTGGGCGTCGAACATAAGGAGATCGTCGTAGGGTATGAGCTTGGCGATACCGTCAAAGTCAATGACGGACCTCTCGCGGGCTTCAACGGCGTTGTGGACGAGCTTGAGCTTGACAAGAACAGAGTTCGCGTTGTCGTCTCCATGTTCGGCAGAGAAACTCCTATCGATTTGGAGCTTGATCAGGTCGAGGTTATTAAAGAATAATAAGAAAGAGGTGCTGTAAATGGCACAGAAAGTAGTTGGATACGCAAGATTCCAGATCCCTGCCGGTAAGGCAACTCCGGCTCCCCCTGTTGGCCCCGCGCTTGGTCAGTACGGCGTAAATATCGGTCAGTTCACCAAGGACTTCAACGAGCGCACAAAGAACGACATGGGTATGCTTATCCCTGTCGTTATCACTGTATACTCCGACCGTTCCTTCACCTTCATCACCAAGACTCCTCCTGCCGCTCTTCTCATCAAGAAGGCCTGCGGTATCGAGACTGCGTCCGGCGTTCCCCAGAGAGATAAGGTCGCAACGATCAGCAAGGAAAATATCCGCAAGATCGCTGAGCAGAAAATGCCTGACCTGAACTGCACTGACATTGAGTCCGCGATGAGCATGATAGCAGGCACCTGCCGCTCCATGGGCGTTATCGTAGGAGACTGACGGGCGAGTAAGATCGCTCCTCAACGTGGGAGGATTTATCCATCCGCACTAACCACATTATTAGGAGGAAAACAAATTGTTTAGAGGTAAAAATTATAAAGAGAGCGCAAAGCTCATAGATAAGTCCGTCCTCTATGATCCCATGGAGGCACTCGGCATTGTTTGCAATGCAAGCAAGGCCAAGTTCGACGAAACCGTCGAGCTGCACGTAAAGCTTGGTGTTGACGGCCGTCACGCTGACCAGCAGGTCCGCGGCGCTATCGTCCTCCCCAACGGCACCGGCAAGAACGTCCGCGTTCTCTGCTTCTGCCTGCCCGAAATGGTTGACGAGGCTATTGCTGCCGGCGCGGATTACGCAGGCGGCGCAGAGCTGGTAGAGAAGATCCAGAAAGAGAACTGGTTCGAGTTCGATACCGTTATCGCACACCCCAAGATGATGGGCGTTATCGGTAAGCTCGGTAAAGTCCTCGGTCCTAAGGGCTTGATGCCTTCTCCCAAGGCCGGTACCGTTAACCCCAACGTCGTACAGGCTATCAAGGAAGCCAAAGCCGGTAAGGTCGAGTACCGTCTGGACAAGACCAACATCATCCACTGCCCCATCGGCAAGGTCAGCTTCGGTGCGGATAAGCTGTATGAGAACTATGTTGCTCTCATCGGCGCTATCATCAAGGCAAAGCCCGCAACCGCAAAGGGACAGTACATCCGTTCCTGCGTCACCGCTTCCACCATGGGCCCCGGCGTCAAGGTCAACGCCCAGAAGCAGCTTTAATTATCAATTAAAGAGAATCAAAAAACCACCGAGAGTATATTCTGTACTTTCGGTGGTTTATTGTCAAAGAAGCGGGCTTCTTTGACAAAAGGCTGCACTGCGCTCTGTGCCTCGGTTGTTCGCCGCAGGCGAACAATTCGACACTCGCTCCGTGAGAAGAGTTTTTTCCGACGTACATGCCGCCGGAAAAAACGATCAAAACTATTTTTTGCCTGCGGGCAAAAAACTCTGCGAGGCCTTTCTTGATAGTTTTGCAAAACGACTTTGGATATCAATCCGAAGCCGTTTTGTCTCTCTTTTTTGAAAAAACCCATTTGTTCTGAATAAAATAGCTGATAACGAACAGAATACCGTCCACAATGACTTTAACAACGGTCTGAAAAAGGTCGTCCTCTATGCCTAAAAGCGCGTTTGTGCCATGGAGCAGAAGCTCAGACGCAAGAAGCTGCGGCAGGCACAGGCAATAATATTTTGCAAGGGCGCGGCCGTAATCCTCCCTGCCGTGGCGGAATACAATGAAATTATTCGCATTGAAATTGAAAAAGGACGATAGCGCACGCGCCGTACACAGCGCGGCGGACGACGCCTGCGCGTCCCCCATATTCAGCGCAATGCCGAACAGAAAGTGGTTGAACACATAATACAGCGCCGTATCTACGACAAACGCCGATGCAGAGCTTAAAACATACCGCAGTCCGGAATATTTATCAAACAACTTTTTCAGCATATTATTTCCCGCTAAACAAATATTTAAGCATTACCTTCGCAATACGCCATGAATCCTTGACGGCGTTGTAATGTGAGCTGTAATCCTCTGGGTCATATACGGTGGTGATAGGCTGCTCAAAGAACTCTATCCCGTGGCGCTTCATGTAGAGCAGCATATTTGTCTCATACTCAAAGCGCTCTCCCTCGATTTCGGCAAAGCTTTTGAAATACCGCGCCGGAATGGCTCTCAGCCCCGTCTGCGTATCGTTTATCTTTATTCCGAACAGTGTGCGGAACATTCTGGAGGTGGACTTGTTGCCCGCAACGCTTCTCGGCGGAACGCCCTCCTGATCAAAATCCCTTGAGCCAAGCACGACCTTGTCCTCAAGCTCAAGCATCTTCATCCCGCACTTTATGATATCGTCCGCAAGGTGCTGCCCGTCGCCGTCTATCGTAATCGCGCCCTTGACCTGCGGAAGCCGCTCATGCACAAAGGAAATGGCCGTTTTCAACCCTCTGCCCTTTCCTTTGTTCTCGCCGTGGTGGATCACATGGGTCTGCGGGAGCTTTTCCGCCTCATCAAAGAAGCGCTGGTGCTCGCTGTCGCTCCCATCGTCAACGATGACAATATGCTCAAAGCCCTTTTCCACAAGCCCGTTTACGACGCCGGTGAATTTTTTATCCGGATTAAGAGATGGCAGAATTATCGCCGTCTCTTTAAAAACTTCATTGCTGTCAGCCATTTTCTCTCTCCTCGGAAATCACGTCATTGAAACGGCCTTTATATCATTGCCAGAGTCATACATAAGCACGTTCAGCTCGCTCGTATTTTTGACCTCGCCCTGACCTGTCGTATAGGTGGTCGTATCGGCAACAATGCTGCACACACAGTAGCCGCCGCCGAGATTGATCGCGCCTTTCAGGATATACGAATCCAGATTGAAACTTGAGGTATGCGCCCAGCTCAGGCCGTCCTGGTTCTGCTGCATTCTCTGGTCAAGGTCGCTGCCGGACAGCAGGTACGGAGCAAGATTGCCGTAGCCCGCGCCCTTGTTGAGACCTGAAATATACTTGAGATATTCATAGGTAAATTTTGAGCAGAACGTGTCGAGGCGGGTCAGCTGATCGCTGCCGCAAGGCTCAATAAACTGCGAATCGTCACTCTCCGGGTCGATCACCACGACCTCACCGTTCTCATCCTGAATTACCGGCTCAACATTTCCTATGATGTTGTCATATTCATATTTCACCTTGGTAGGCAGATTCGGTACGATTTCATAGTAATTTTCAAGCACGTCGTATTTTATGCCTCTCTCGACAATATAGTCCAGCGTAAGCGCCTTCCCGTTCAGCAAAACGGTATATGTCTCCGGCACGGTGACCTTGATTGAAGAGTAGAGACCGTTGAAGTCAAACTCCTCCTTGCTGACAAGCCACGGGCGCAGATCCCACGGCAGTGGCAGTTCGTATCCGTACACGGTATAGCGTACGTCCTTTGTCTCATCCCTTACAAGGGTAACGCTTCCGAAGCATCTGTTATCGCAGACAAGCATATATGTTTTTGTATCGTCTGTGCTGCCGCTGTCGCTGTCCGTTTCATAGTACTCGATAGGTCCGCTGAAGATCTGCTTTACATAATTGCTTACCTCTTCATCCGTCTGGTATTCATGAGGCATCTGGGCGAGGGTATTCAGCACACCCTCATCAAGAAAATTCTTCTGCAAATTCTCCGTATAGGCTTTTATTACCTTGTCCGCCCCGGAGTCCTCAAAGACTATCGCAAAATCCCAGAGTATCCTCAGTCCGAAAAACACAACGGCAAGCAGAGCGATAGTATATAAAAACAGGAAAACCCAATACAGCACGCTGCCGTTCCTTTTTTTCTTTGTCATAAGCCGAGCTTCACTCCTTACTTAAAGAGGAATACCGAGGGGAAAAGTCTTGACGTCGCTTCTCCGCTGGGTTTATTGACATATCTGCCGTTGTAATACATCGTCGTGGACGAGCCGCCGTCCATATTTATTGCGTTGATGGCGCCCCTTTCAAGCATGATATCTATGCAGTCCTGATAGGTTGCGCCCATACTGTGAACCTGTCTGCCGTCTATGCAGAGCATCATCACCGCGCCGTCGCCGCGCTGTCCGATTGCGGTGCGCGGGTTGACGCCGCTGCCGAGGGATTCCTTGGAAGCGGGTTCGCCGTTTGATATGAGCAGCGGACCGAAGGACACGCCGTTGACAACGCCGAACTGCTGGGCAAGCCAATCATTGAAATAGCCGAAGTACATCTTACCGTCCTTATCAAACCCGACAAATGCGCTTTCACCGTTCGTATCACCGTAGCACTTTCCGTCGATTATCGTAAGGCCAACGGGCAGACCGCCGGAACCGGTGCCGCCTTCATCCTTAAAGCCTCCGCCGTTTACGCCGCCGAGGGCGTCATACTTCTGCACAAGCTGCTCCATCGTCCAGCCGGAACCGCCGAAATTGTCCGGTGTACCGATAATAACGCGCTTGGGATCAAGGACGGTTATCATATAGCCGACATAGCCGCGTCCCTTGATCTCTTCAAAAATAATACCGTCGCCGTCATCGTCAACGGCATATTTGCTCTCTATTCCTTCCGTGGAGTTCGTTTCCTCCGCGTCTGAGTCGCCAACCGTCGTAACAGGCGGTACGTATTTTTTCACGTCGCTCGCGTCGGCAACGATCTGATCAACAGTTGCCGAGTCAAGAAACAGATTTGAAACAAAGCCGAAACGTCTTGTTTCCTTCATCGTCAGCACAAACGTGTCTCTCAGCTCCTGCGACGGGCCGCACTCAAACACATATGCCGCGCCGAAAAGAGCGGCGATCGCAACGATCGCTGTGGCAAGCATGAAGCCGAAAATCCTGTCCATCGTGCGCATGAATTTATTTACCTGCCTGCTGCGGACATCTTTTGCCTTCCGGAGGCGGGGGCTGTCCTGCTGCGGCATATCGTCTCTGTAATTATCCTTCACTGTAAAACACTCCTTGGGAACGTGGTTTATCAGCTTATTTTATCACATGCAAATTACATTTACAAGGAAAAAGAATAATTTAATAGTTATGTAAAAAACAGCTCTGAACCGGAGTTCAGAGCTGTTTTAAAAAACTGATAAATTACTCGTTAACTGATAAATTACTCGTTGATAGCGATAACAACGCCGGAACCAACGGTACGGCCGCCTTCACGGATAGCGAAACGAAGACCGACTTCGATTGCGATCGGGGTGATCAGCTCAACGTCCATATCAACGTTGTCGCCGGGCATGCACATCTCAACGCCTTCGGGAAGGGAGATAACGCCGGTAACGTCAGTGGTACGGAAGTAGAACTGAGGACGGTAGTTGTTGAAGAACGGGGTGTGACGGCCGCCTTCTTCCTTGGACAGGACGTAAACCTGACCCTTGAACTTGTAGTGGGGGTGAATGGACTTGGGAGCAGCCAGAACCTGACCACGCTCAACAGCCTTCTTATCAATACCGCGGAGCAGGCAGCCCACGTTGTCGCCGGCTTCTGCGTACTCGAGGGTCTTGTGGAACATCTCGGTACCGGTAACGGTGGTCTCGGTGGGTTCGTCCTTGAGGCCAACGATCTCGACCTTATCGCCGATCTTTACGCGGCCACGCTCAACACGACCGGTAACGACAGTGCCGCGGCCGGAAATGGTGAAGACGTCCTCAATGGGCATGAGGAAGGGCATATCGGCCTTACGGTCGGGAGTGGGAATCCAGGAGTCAACTGCGTCCATGAGTTCCTTGATGCAGGCATATTCGGGAGCGTTGGGGTCGTTGGACTCGCAAACGAGAGCGTTCAGAGCGGAACCGCGGATAATGGGGGTGTCATCTCCGGGGAAGCCGTAGAAGTCAAGCAGCTCACGAACTTCCATCTCGACGAGCTCGAGCAGTTCGGGGTCGTCAACCTGGTCGCACTTGTTCAGGAAAACGAGAACGGAAGGAACGTTGACCTGACGGGCAAGCAGAAGGTGCTCACGAGTCTGAGCCATAGGTCCGTCGGATGCGGCGATAACGAGGATAGCACCGTCCATCTGAGCAGCGCCGGTGATCATGTTCTTGATGTAGTCGGCGTGACCCGGGCAGTCAACGTGTGCATAGTGACGCTTTGCAGTCTTGTACTCAACGTGTGCGGTGTTGATGGTGATACCGCGTTCTCTCTCTTCGGGAGCCTTATCGATGGAAGAGTAATCAGTGTACTCAGCATCGCCGAGGAGTGCAAGATACTTGGTGATAGCCGCGGTAAGAGTGGTCTTGCCGTGGTCGATATGACCGATGGTGCCGATGTTAACATGGGGCAGGGATCTGTCAAAAGCCTGTTTTGCCATGAGTTTATCCTCCTAAATAAAATTGTTAATAAAATTAGAAATTGGCGTTTTTGAAATCGAAACCGCTCATAGGATGAATGAGCGCTTCCTGCAAACTCTTGGGCAGCTCGACAAAGTGGCTGGGCTGCATGGAATAGGTCGCCCTGCCCTGTGTTTTGCTGCGAAGATCGGTGGCATAACCGAACATTGTGGACAGCGGGACGTCGCACTCTATCGTTGCGGTGCCGTTGAGCACATCGGTGCCGGTTATCTGGCCGCGTCTTGAGTTGATGTCGCCCATAACGTCCCCCATAAATTCTTCGGGAGCCGTAACGGTAACGGACATGATCGGCTCAAGCAGGGTGGGGCTTGCCTTCTGGCAGGCCTCCTTGAAAGCCATGCTGCCGCAGATCTTGAATGCCAGCTCACTGGAATCGACCTCGTGATAGGAGCCGTCCAGCAGCGTAGCCTTTACATCCACCACCTGGTAGCCCGCAAGGACGCCGGAGAGCATTGCTCCCTGGATACCCTGATCCACGCAGGGGATGAATTCCTTGGGAATGGCGCCGCCCGTGACCTTATTGATGAACTCATAACCCTTACCGGATTCATTCGGCTCGATCATAAGCTTCACGTGGGCGAACTGACCCTTGCCGCCGGTCTGACGGACATAGCGCGTATCCACCGTGGCCGCCTTTTTGATCGTCTCCTTATAGGAAACCTGAGGCTTGCCGACATTGGCTTCAACCTTGAACTCCCTGAGGAGTCTGTCAACTATGATCTCCAGATGCAGCTCTCCCATGCCGGCAATTATCGTCTGACCCGTTTCATCGTCCGTATAGGTTTTGAAAGTGGGGTCTTCCTCTGCCAGCTTCTGGAGGGCAATGGCCATTTTTTCCTGTCCCGCCTTGGTCTTGGGCTCGATAGCGACACGGATAACGGGGTCGGGAAATTCCATCGACTCAAGGATTATCTGATGCTTGTCATCACAGAGCGTGTCGCCTGTCGTGGTATTTTTAAGTCCCACGGCTGCGGCGATATCGCCGGAGTATACCCATTCGATATCCTCCCTGTGATTTGCGTGCATCTGAAGGATGCGGCCGACTCTTTCGCGCTGACCCTTGGTGGAGTTCATAACGGTCTTACCCGTTTCGAGCTTACCGGAGTACACGCGGAAGAAGCTCAGCTTACCCACAAAGGGGTCAGCCATTATCTTGAAAGCCAATGCGGAGAAAGGTGCGTCGTCGTCAGCCTCTCTGTACATGACCTCATCGGTTTTGGGATCCTTGCCTTCGATCGGAGGAATATCCAGCGGGGAGGGCATATAATCCACAATTGCATCCAGCAGCTTCTGCACGCCTTTATTTTTATAAGAAGTGCCGCAGGTCACGGGAACAAGCTTCACCGCAACCGTGGCCTTTCTCAGTGCCTCACGGATCTTATCCGAGGGAACATCTTCGCCTTCGAGATACATTTCCATTATCTCGTCGTCGAAATCAGCCGCCGCCTCAATGAGTTTATCGCGGTATTCCTGCGCAAGCTCAAGCATGTCTTCAGGGATCTCCTCGACACGCATGTCCTTGCCCAGATCGTCATAATAGACGTCCGCGTTCATATCAACCAGATCGATTATACCCTTGAAGTCCCCCTCTTTCCCGATGGGGAGCTGAATGGGAACGGCATTGCATTTGAGTCTGCTGTGCACCATATCGAGCACGCGGTAAAAATCTGCGCCGGTGATATCCATTTTATTAACGTATATCATACGCGGCACGTGATAATGATCCGCCTGTCTCCAGACGGTCTCGGACTGAGGTTCGACGCCGCCTTTTGCGCACAGCACGGTAACACATCCGTCAAGCACTCTTAAAGAACGCTCAACCTCGGCAGTAAAATCGACATGACCCGGCGTATCAATGATATTGATACGTGTGTTGCGCCAGAAACAGGTCGTAGCAGCGGAGGTGATGGTGATGCCTCTCTCCTTCTCCTGCTCCATCCAGTCCATTGTGGCGCTGCCTTCATGCGTCTCGCCGATCTTGTAATTTATGCCGGTGTAGAAAAGAATACGCTCGGTAGTGGTAGTCTTTCCTGCATCGATGTGAGCCATGATACCGATATTTCTTGTTTTCTCAAGTGAATATTGTCTGGGCATTTACTGAACTCCTGAGGAAGATGAGCTTTTTTCAGATTACCATCTGAAGTGTGCGAACGCCTTGTTGGCCTCGGCATTCTTGTGCATGTCTTCGCGTTTCTTGACGGAACCGCCGACATTGTTTACAGCATCCATGATCTCGCCTGCGAGGCGCTCTTTCATGGTCTTTTCGCCGCGCTTGCGGGCATAGTCCACCAGCCAGCGGAGAGCCAGAGTCTGACGGCGGGCGGGTCTTACCTCGATAGGAACCTGATAGGTTGCGCCACCGACACGACGGGCCTTAACCTCCAGAGCGGGCATGATGTTGTTCATTGCTTCATTGAAAGCATCAAGGGGCTCTTTACCGGTCTTTTCCTTTATGATGTCGAATGCATCGTAAACGACCTTCTGAGCGACACCCTTCTTGCCGTCGAGCATAACGCCGTTGATAAGCTTGGTTACCAGAACGGAATTATACATAGGATCGGGCAAAATTTCTCTTTTGGGAACATTACCTCTTCTGGGCACGTAGCTTCCCTCCTTCATTAAAAAATGGGATCATCGGTACTCGGACAAGCTGTCCGTTTGCGCCCCGAGGTCTATCCACATATATTATATAGATAAACGACAGGGCAAAATTTGCCGCTGAAGTTGAGCTTACTTCTTCTTTGCAGCCTTGGGCTTCTTTGCGCCGTACTTTGATCTGGCCTGCATACGGCCGTTCACGCCCTGTGCATCGAGGGTGCCGCGGATGATGTGGTAACGGACACCAGGAAGGTCCTTTACACGGCCGCCGCGTATCATAACCACGGAGTGCTCCTGAAGGTTATGGCCTATACCGGGGATGTAAGCTGTGACTTCGTAGCCGTTGGTCAGACGTACACGGGCGATCTTACGCAGAGCGGAGTTAGGCTTCTTAGGAGTAGAAGTACGGACCGCGGTGCAGACGCCTCTCTTCTGGGGAGAGCTGAGATCGGTTTCCTTGTTTTTAAGAGTGTTCAGACCCTTCTGCATTGCAGGAGAGGTGGACTTATAGGTGACCTTTTCTCTGCCCTTTCTTACCAGCTGGTTAAAGGTCGGCATTGTATTCTCCTTTCTTTCGTTGTCATGGAGATGCGCATTTTCTACATAAAAAGGGCAAATTCCGCCGCTTTTTTGTGTAAGATGAATATACGCATAGTTATCCCCACGCATTTGAGTATATTAGCATATTTCACAAAATTAGTCAAGAAAATTTGTAGAAATAATAGATATTTATTTTGCTTTAATGAGCTAAATCGGTGCCGAAAGCAAGCTTTCGGCACCGATTTATCCAATTTGAGGAGAGCGCTGACCTGTCATATCACGCAGGAGCGGTCTTCTTAGAGAGATCAGTACAGATCGTTCGTCTCCATAAGGGCGATTTCCATTTCGATGATCTCGCCGCTGCGCCATATCTTCACGGTAAGAGTATCGCCCACTTTGAGCGCATCCTTTATCGCCTGTATCTCCGCAGTCGATTCGACCGGCGTACCGTTTACTTCGGTAATGACGTCGCCCTTCTGTATTCCCTTTGCGGCGGCGTCAGAATTTTCCTGCACATCCGTGACATACACGCCGGCAGGCATACTATACCGCTCTCTCGCCTGTTCGGGAACGGCGCCGACCGTAATGCCGATCGACGGGCGGCCGAGAACCTTGCCGTGCTCAACAATTGAGCTGACGACGCTTTTCACCGTTTCCGACGGGATGGCAAAGCCTATGCCCTCAATGCTTGAATAGCTGGACATCATTTTCATGTTCGTTATGCCGATGACCTGCCCGGACATATTGAAAAGCGCGCCGCCGGAGTTGCCGGAGTTGAGCGCCGTATTCGTCTGAAGCAGCACCATGCTGCGTCCCTTATAGCTGATGTCCCTGTCGATCGCGGAAATAATTCCGTTCGTCAGCGTCATTCTGAATTCCTCGCCCAACGGGTTCCCGATCGCGGCGACTTCGTCGCCGACTCTGAGCCTGCCACTCTGCCCGAACTGCGCCGGTTCAAGGCCTTCGGCCTCTATCCTGAGCACGGCAATATCGCTTATCCCGTCTGCGCCGACAAGAGACGCCTCATACTCCGTATCGTCGGCAAGCTTTACAGTGACCTTATTGCAGCCCTCGATCACGTGGGAATTGGTGAGTATAAGCCCGTCCTCAGTGAGAACGACGCCGGTTCCCCAATAGTAGTTGGTAAGAGAATCCTGCTGATAGCCGTATATGGCCACTATTGACTTTGAGCAGATGTCATAAAGGTCCCCGAGGGACATTTCATCGCCCTTTTCGACCAATTCTATTTCAAAGGATGGGTCATACCTGCTTTCCGGAATATCGACATCCACGTTTGCGGAGGTATCCTCGGTTTTCTGATAAAAGCCGTCAAAAAATTCCTCGGCGGAATCCGGCATTTCGCCGTCTGCGTCTTCATCCTGCGTTTTTCCGCTGCCGTCGTCCCAGAGAAAGCCGTCGTCATAGGTGCCGGTCATATCCTCGGCGGCTCCGGCGCGGGCAAGTCTCGCGCTTATGACCGAAGTGGCGGCTATGAGGATCAGGACTATAAGCACAATGCACGCAATGCGCCATGCAGATGTGCTTCTCCTGATCTTCCGCATATTTTCGGACATCTCTGCGCGGTCGTCACCGGCGCTCCTGTACCATTCGCGCTCGTTATTCATATTATTATCCATTTTTTACCTCGAATACTATGCAAGTTTAAGGGTAAACACAAACTCGGTCACGCCGTCCTCGCTCTTGACCGCTATATCCTCGTCGTGGCTGTTTATGATGGTCTTCACAAGATAAAGTCCCAGACCCACGCCGGATTTGTCCATGCTCCTTGATCTGTCGGATTTGTGGAATCTGTCAAATATAAAGGGAAGATCGTCCGGCGGTATCGTCTCTCCGATGTCCTTGACGGAGACATACGCCTTTCCATTGTCCTTATACAGGCGCAGAGTGATGCACGTTCCCTCGCCGGCGAATTTCACCGCATTGTCCAGAAGATTGTATATCACCTGCGTTATGGCGTCCTTATCCGCTATGACCATGATATGGTTGTCCGGAAGCTGCGGGTCAACATCAAGGTGCTTCTGCGTCGCCCTGCTCTCAAAGCTGAGCAGTATCTGCAAAACAAGCTCTGTCAGATCAAAGGCCGTGCGCTTTGCGGGGTCTGACGCTCTCGTCCTCATCTGGGACACATCCAGCATCTCCCGGACAAGTCTTGAAAGCCGCCTTGTTTCGTTGCGGATGCAGACAAGATATTTGTCCTGCTCTTCGCGGCTTATAGTCCCGTCAAGGATACCGTCGGCAAAGCCCGATATGGTCGTCATGGGTGTGCGCAGCTCATGAGAAATATTGGCGATGAACTCACTTCGGCGCGCCTCCGCCTGCTCAAGCGAATCCGCCATTTTGTTGAACGATTCAATGAGTGCGCCCATCTCGTCGGTGGTGTCCTCCTCCTGCCTGACGCGCACGGAAAAATCGCCCCTTGCGAACTTTCTTGACGCCGCCGCCATTTCGTCGAGCGGGCGCGCCATGCTCTTCGAGTATATGAGCGAGATCACAAGCGCCGCAGCGAAAACGGCGGCCGTGACGATAAGCCCGACGCTCAGAAACGACGACCACGCGCCAAGCATATTGTCGATCACATTATTGATAAAGACATATCCGCAGAGAGTACTGCTGCTGCCCTCATAAATCGGCATTGCCACGACATATCTGTTATTGTCAAATATCCCCCCGAGGTTGGTTATCTGGTTATAGCCGCCCTCGGTGTTTATCTGCGCCAGGATATCGCTGCCGATCACGGCGCCGATATGCTTGCAGACCGGCGCCCTGTCCGAACAGTTCACAACACAGCCGTCGGTATCGGTGATAAATATCTGGTTGCCGGTGGAATTTGATATCGTACTCAGCGTCATGCCCATCCGCCAGCTGTCAAGAGAATCGTTCTGCATAACGGCGGACGCCATATGCGCTACCTCTTTCGCGCTGTTCACCATATCAGTTCTGTACTCATTGATCACATAATTGCGGCCTATCCCGACAAAGGAGAACGCAAGTATTATAAAGCACACCGAAACCATTACGGCAGTCGCCACAAAGTTTCTTAAATATATGCTTTTCATAAGACCTCGAACTTATAGCCTACGCCCCAGACGGTTTTAAGGCTCCACTTATCCGAAACGCCCTCCAGCTTCTCTCTGAGGCGCTTGATATGCACGTCAACGGTTCTGGAGTCGCCAAAATAATCAAACCCCCAGACCTCGTCCAGAAGCTGATTTCTTGTAAAGACCCTGTTGGGAGAGGAGGCCAGATGATACAGCAGCTCCATCTCCTTGGGCGGCGCTTCGACCTTTTTCCCGTCAACGATAAGCTCATATGAATCCAGATTTATCGTCAGCTTGTCAAACTCAAGTTTTTTCTCGACAGGCGCTTCGGAATCGGTGCGCCGCATGACGGCATGCACTCTCGCAATAAGCTCCTTCACGTCGAAAGGCTTTGTGACATAATCGTCCGCACCCATCTCAAGGCCGCTTATCTTATCGTTAGTTTCGCCCTTGGCCGTCAGCATGATTATGGGAACGGAGGACTTTTCGCGTATCTCGCGGCAGACCTGCCAGCCGTCCTTCACGGGCAGCATGATATCCAGCAGCACAACGTCCGGCTGGAAAAGATCAAACATCGACTTCGCCTTGCCGCCGTCGGGAGATATCATGATCTCAAACCCGTCCTTTCCGAGATAGAGCCGCAGAAGCTCGGCAATATTGCTGTCATCCTCAACTATAAGCGCTCTTTTATTCATATATCAAAGCCTCCTCGCTTTTTCGCCATATTCAATGGTTTTTCTGCACAGTATTATTATACCCCGCTTTATATGATAATGGTTAAAAAAATGTAAATGTGTCGTTCATATATATTTCTTTTCTGTGCCGACATAAAACCGGCAGGGAGGAGACGCTCCCTGCCGGTTTTCATATTCGGTCTTCACTCCGCCGCTTTTTCTATGAGCGATACGGCGTGGGCGGCAATGCCGAGACCTTCACCGGAAAAGCCAAGTCCCTCCTCGGTGGTCGCCTTTACGCTTACGCAATCAACCTCCACACCCATTGCGGCCGCAAGCTTTTCCCTCATATGCGCGATAAACGGCGCAAGCCTGGGGCGCTGCGCGATAACGGTGCAGTCGGTGTTGGAAACGGAGTACCCCTTTTCCCGAAGCTTCAGAACGACAGCCTTCAGCAGCTCTATACTATCCGCGCCGAGGTACCTGTCGTCATTATCCGGAAAGAGATGGCCTATATCGCCCATTGCCGCCGCGCCGAGCAGCGAATCCATAAGCGCATGGGTCAGCACATCGGCATCGGAATGTCCCAGAAGTCCCTTTTCATACGGTATTTCAACGCCGCCGAGAATGAGCTTCCTGCCCTCGGCAAGACGGTGCACATCATACCCGTGTCCTATCCTCACTGTAATCACCCCTGCGTTTTATTATCTCCGACGCGACAAAAATATCCTTTTCCGTCGTGAGCTTTATGTTATCCTCATCGCCGTCTACCATGAACACCTTCACGCCCATTGCTTCTATCGCGGCGCAGTCGTCCGTGATCACGCGCCCGTCTCTCACCGCCTTGGATAGCGCGCCCTTTATAAGGTCTGCGCTGAACACCTGCGGGGTCTGGATGCGCACTGTGCTTTCCCTGTCCACGGTGCCTATGGCGAAGCCGTCTTCATCGACCGCCTTGAGCGTGTCAGTGATTTTGACCGCAGGCGCCGCCGCCATGTATTTTGCCGCAGCGGAAACGGCGCTTTCAATTATCTTCTCGGTGACAAACGGTCTCGCACCGTCGTGTATGGCAATAAGTTCGGCATCGCTTTTAACCTCCGACACGCCCGCAAGCGAGGATTCACTCCGCGTTGCGCCGCCGAAAATCACCTTTGAAGTCTTTGATATGCCGTATTTCTTGCACATATCCGCAACTTCCATTATCTTTTCGCTTCTTGTGACCACAACTATCTCCTCGACGGCTTTGCAGTTTTCAAATGCAAGGAGCGTTCTTGCAAGGACGGGCATACAGCCCAGCTGCATAAAAAGCTTATCCTCGCCCATGCGCGTGGAATGTCCTGCGGCGACAATGACCGCAGAGCAGCGGGGTTCCTTCTTCTTAGCGTTAAACAGCTTTTCAAACATAATTGCCCGTATTCCTTCCTTACTCAGCCCTTGAGCTGACGTTTTCTGTAAAAGTTCATCATGCCGTCCTGCATATCGTCAAGATGCATGAGCATTTTGCCCGCGCCGTATGCCGCGCACGAAACCGCGTCGTCCACAACGACTGTGCGAATGCCGGTGCTGCGTTCGATAAGGCGGTCTATGCCGTATATGAGGCTTCCGCCGCCGGACATGATTATGCCGTTTTTGTCAAGATCGCCCACAAGCTGAGGCTGTGTGCGCTCAAGAACGGCGTGTACCGCCTCAAGTATCCTGTTCATCGGCTCGACAAACGCCTCGATAAGCTCGGTAGAGTTCAGCTCGATCGTCTTGGGCAGGCCGTTTGTGAGGTTCTGACCCTTGACCTCCTCAATGCCGGAATCCGGACGCTGGATTATGCAGCCGATGCTGCGCTTTATCTCCTCCGCAGTGGAAAGGCCGATGCGTACATTATACTTATTACGCACATACCTCACTATCGCCTCGTCAAAGCTTGCGCCCGCCACCTTGATAGACTCGCACTCCGCGACGCCGCCCGCCGAGATCACCGCGACCTCGGTAGTGCCGCCGCCGATGTCGATGACCATATGCCCGTCAGCCTTGGAAATGTCAACACCTGCGCTGAGCGCCGTAGCGACGGCAGTCTCCAGAAGATAGACCTTCCTTGCGCCCGCCTCTATCGCTGCGTCGATAACGGCGCGTTCCTCAACGCCGTTTATGCTGCTTGGAACGCAGGCAAGGATACAGGGCTTGAAAAGGCTGACCGTCGTAATGCGGCTTATAAGCTCCCTGAGCATCTGCGCCGTCATCTCATAGTCGGAGATAACGCCGTTGTTGACCGGCTTTATGGCGACGATATTGGCAGGCGTCCTGCCCAGCATTTTCTGCGCTTCCTGCCCCACCTTCAATATCTTGCCGCTGAACTTGTCCACCGCAACGACCGTCGGCTCTCTGCTGACAACGCCCTTGCCCTGCTCAAAAATAAGCGTGGAGGATGTACCCATATCTATTGCGATGTCTTTTTCAAATATATTCATATATCTTTCACCCCAGAAGGTTTCTTAAATTCCTCATCAATCTCTTCTGCGCGCCGCGGTAAGCGCCGTGACCTCCGCCGCCCCCGCTTTTCTGAGAACGGACGCCGCCTCAGAGAGCGTAGCGCCGGTGGTGACTATATCGTCAACAAGAAGAATGTGCTTTCCCTCCGGAAGCATCGGCTCCCGCACGTCATAAACACCGGCGACATTCCTGCGTCTCTGCTTATAGTCGTCTATCCCGGACTGAGCCGGATTATTGCGCAGTTTTACAAGCATCGGCACACAAGGCAGTGAAAGCTCCTCCGCCGCACGCTCCGCCAGAAGCTGCGCCTGATTATAGCCTCTTTTGCGCAGTCTTCTCCCGCTCAAGGGAATCCATGTAATAATATCGCAGGAAAATTGCATTTCGTCAATACATTTCGCCATAATTTTCCCGAAAACGCGGCTGTACGATGCAGCGCCCCCGAATTTATAGCGCAGAAGCGCCTCCCTGACCGCACCCTCATAGTAAAGCGGCGATACGCACCGGCTCACTCCCGGAAAATACTGCACGGCGTTGACCGCGCCCGTATAAGGGAGCTTTCCGCCGCAGTCCCGGCACATCCCCTCGCCGCTTTTGACAAGCCTCCCGCAGAAGGCGCAGCGGCTGGGATAAAAAAGTTCAAGCAGAAGATCGGTTATTTTCATTGGCACAGCGCCCGCAGTCTCACTCTGAGCGCGCTGTATCTGTTGGAGCGCTTGGAGTTGTCTATCATCTGATACGCCGTTTCATCCTCGCCTATGATTATAAGCAGGTTTTTCGCCCTGGTCACTGCTGTATATAATACACTCCGTGTCAAGAGCAGGCGCGAGGATGTGGACAGCGCCAGAATAACGGCTCTGTACTCACTGCCCTGGGATTTATGCACGGTCATTGCCCATGCATGCTCAAGCTCCATGAGCGAATCAAAGCCGTAGGTGACGATGCGCCCGTCAAAATTCACCGTGAGATTTTCGTTCACGGTATCGACAGCAATAATATTGCCGATATCTCCGTTATATATGCCGCTCCCCGCGTTTTTTCCGTCTTCGCTGCGCCAGAGTATATCGTAATTGTTTTTTATCTGCATCACTCTGTCGCCCACGCGGAACACCGCTTCCCCGAAAGCCTTTTCCGCTTTCGTCTTATCCGGCGGGTTGAGCGTTTTTTGCAGCTGCCTGTTGAGATTGAGCGTCCCCAGCTCGCCGCGCCTTGTGGGCGAGAGCACCTGTATATCGCCGGACAGGATGCCCATCTTATTGGGAAGGCGCACCGCGCACAGCTCCGTTATCGTCTCCACCGCGGATGCCGCCTGCAATCTGCGCAGACGGAAAAAATCGCCCGCATTTTCCGAAAAATCGGGATGCTCGCCGCGGTTTATCATGTGCGCGTTGCGCACGATGCGGCTGCCGCCGCTCTGACGGAAAATCTCGGTAAGCTGCACGGTGGGAACGACCTTGCTTCTTATTATCGCCGAAAAGACGTTACCCGGGCCAACGGATTGAAGCTGATCCGCATCGCCGACCATCACGAGACGTGCGTCCGGCGGAAGCGCCCTCAAAAGCGCGTCAAACAGCGTTATGTCAATCATTGAGCACTCATCCAGAATGACCGCGCCGCAGTCTAACCGGTCGCTTTCGTCCTTTGTGAAAACGACTTTTTCCCCGTCCTCGGCAAATTTTGCCTCAAGCAGACGGTGGACGGTGGAGGCGTCGCGTCCGGTAAGCTCAGTCATGCGCTTCGCGGCTCTGCCCGTAGGGGCGGTGAGCAGCGTTTTCAGTCCTAGGGTGTCAAAAAGCGCTAGTATCGCCCGCACGGACGTTGTTTTTCCCGTACCGGGGCCGCCGGTTATGACAACAAGCTGGTTTTCAAGCGCAAATTTCAGCGTCTGCTTCTGAGACGGTGCATAGTGTATGCCCTGAGCGGCTTCAAGGCGCGAAATGAGCTTTAATATATCCGCCTTATCGCTGTACTTTCTTTTGCACATACGGGCAAGATTCTCCGCGGCGTTGACCTCGGCATAATAAAGCTCCGGCAGGTAGCAGGCATCGACCCCTGCTATCTGCTCAAATATAAGCTCGCCGCTTTCGATAAGCTTGTCTATGCTCTCCTGTGCCTCATCGTACTCAACGCCTATCAGCTCCGCCGTAACGGCGGCAAGCTTTTCGCGCGGAATAAAGCAATGACCGTTGCCGGAATTATGCACAAGCTCAAAAAGGCAGGCCGCTTTTATCCGGTTTGCATTGTTGCCCTCAAGCCCCATTTCAAGCGCAAGCGTATCCGCCTCGGAAAAGCTACCGCCGATATGGGACGAGGCAAGTATGTAGGGGTTTTCGCGCAGTATGCCCATCGCTTCGTCCCCGTAAAAGCGGTACATCCGCATGGCAAGGATCGGGCGCAGACCGAACGAGCAGACAAATTCCATGATCCTGCGCACACCCGCCTGCCGGCGGAAGCTTTTGGATATCTGCTGCGCCTTGGCGTCGCTTATTCCCTTGATCTTCGCAAGCTTATCCGGTGAATTTTCCAGCACGTCAAGCGTTTTGTCCCCAAATTCATTGACAATAAGCGACGCCGTGGCAGGACCAATGCCTTTGACCGCGCCGCCCGCAAGAAATTCATATATCGCAGAGGCGCTTGTGGGCAGAAGGCGCTGGGCAAATTCGGCTTTGAACTGCCTGCCGTGAACGGAATGTGTCATCCATTCACCGGTGACTATCATCGACTCGCCGTTTGCGGCATACGGAAAAGTCCCCGTAACGGTGACGCTTTCACCGTTCCCGTCCCGAAGTCTCAAAACGGTATAGCCGTTTTCCTCGTTCTTATATATAACGGAGTCAACAGTCCCCGATATTTCGTACAGTTCCTTCTCCTGATCCATTTAACGTCTCCAAAAAAATTTATTCTGAATAAAAGCTGGTTCAAACGCGTCTGTTCAGGCAAGCACTTCCGCGTACACGAAAAGTCTGCCCTTGCGGGAACTGCCGCCGGTACCCGTAACGCTGCCCTTGCCCCTGCCGCGGACGGTGATAATATCCCCGGCTCTGACGGCATGGTCCGGCTTTTCGCAGACGGAATAGTTGACGCTGACAAGCCCCATGCCGATCTGCTTTGCCGCCTCTGTGCGCGAAATGCCGAACATTCCGCCCGTGACCGCGTCAAGGCGCATGCTTGAGACGGTGAAAGACATTTCCTTTACCTTTCTCTCCGGCGCCGGCACCTTATCAAGCGGTATCTCCTCCGCCTTCACAGTGACCCTGCCCGCCTTTTCAAGCTGCATAATGAGCGGTCTGACCGACGGTACGCAGAAAACAAACGCGGTATTGTCATGCACGGCAATATCGCCTATGCGCTCCCTGCCGATGCCCATGCCAAGGACAGCGCCCATATAGTCGCGGTGCGCGGGGATACCGAAATACGCCGTGAGCTTTACGGCAGAGATATACTCCGCCCCGTCAAAGCTCTCTTCATCCATATATTCAGGCAGAAAAAACGCAATTTTACGCTCACATTCCCCGCTGCCGCCGAAAAACACAAGCGTGCAGCCGGAACGGTTTTTGAAATACCGCGCCAGCTCATAGCTCTCCGCGGGGGTGAGGAAGCCCGTATGCGTCACGGTGCAGCTGCGCTCACAGCGCTCTCTGAGATCCTCCGCTCTTTTTATAAGTTCGTTATTTTCCATTTTTCGTATTGCTTTCGGTCAGCTTTGTTTTATGCGCGCCGCTGTTCGTCCTTTTCAGCAGCTCGTCTATCTGCGAAAGCACCCATTCAAGCTCCTTTATAAACTCGCCCGAGGATGTGCGCAGTACGCCCGAGCGCATGGCCGAGACGCGTATGAGATTATCCGAGGTAATGACCCGCACGGAATAGTTTTTGCCGATGTCGTTCACAAGACGCTCGATATAGGCATCGCCCGTCTCCCCCTCCGGCGTGTAGACGACGCGGATATTGCCGCGCTCCTCACGTGAGCCGGGATTGCCCGGCGTTCTGAACCCGTCAAATACCAGCACAAGCTCACTGCCGGTAAAGCCGCAGTAGCTTGTAAGCACATCCATAAGCCTTGCACGCGCAAGGTCGAGTTTTTCTGCGGCAAGGGCTTTCATCTCATCCCACGCGAAGATGAGGTTATAGCCGTCTACTATTATATATTTCTTCTTTTGGGCGATATACAGCCGCGCATCCGGTGCGGCGTTGACGACGGGTGCGGAATACTGCGGTCTTCTGATGGGTCCGAACTCCCGCTCCATTATCGCTTCAAGCTCTTTCTGGTCTATGCTGATGCTGCGGTGCGCCGTAAACTCCGGCTCCTTCTTTTCGGCAAGGCAGCTTTCAAGGTGCATATAATCCTTCACCTTGTCCCATGGTACGCTGAAGCCCGCCCCATGCGCACAGAAAACCGAATCGGAAGTATTCTCCGTATCCGACGCGGCGTCATAGCCTATCTCATTGATTATCTCCTGCGGGCTGCGGCACGGTCTGTACCCCTCCGGCCGCAGGGAAAGTCTCCCCCTGCCGCGTGTATATGCGACAAGCGTATCCATATAACCGTTCATCGACGCGACGGGTGCACGCCCCGTTACACGCGTCATACCGTCCCTGTCCTCAGGCGTGTCTATCTCGCCGCCCATTGCGCGCACATCCGAGATAAGTCTGCCCGTCTGCCCGGTCGGAACCTCCGAGGAAAACGCGTACCACGGCTCAAGCAGAACGCTTTCCGCCTGCATAAGCCCCTGCCTGACGGCTCTGTAAGTGGACTGCCTGAAATCGCCGCCTTCGGTGTGCTTGAGATGCGCACGGCCGGAGACAAGCGTTATTTTTATATCCGTTATGGGTGAACCCGTCAGAACGCCGATATGCGTCTTTTCCGCAAGATGCGTGAGAATAAGTCTCTGCCAGTTTCTGTCAAGCACGTCCTCGCTGCATGAGGATGTGATGACGATCCCGCTCCCTCGCGGAAGCGGCTCCATAAGCAGGTGAACCTCCGAATAATGGCGCAGAGGCTCAAAATGCCCTACGCCCTCGACAGTGTTCTTTATGGTCTCACGGTACATAACGTGTCCCGTATCAAGCCGGATGTCGGTGTCGAACCGCTCCTTCACAAGGCTTCTGAAAATCTCCGTCTGAACCTTGCCCATAAGCCTTACGGAGATTTTTTTGCTCTTTTCATTCCATACTATATGAAGGCGCGGATCTTCCTCCTGAAGCTGCATGAGCTTCGGATACAGCACCCTCGCGTCCTTATCCGGCGGGAGCAGTACCGTATAGCTCACGACCGGCTCAAGCACAGGCGGCGCACCGTCCTTCTCCGCGCCGAGTCCTTCGCCCGGGTATGTCGCCGACAGCCCCAGAACGGCGCACACCTGTCCGGCGCACACCGTTTCCGCGTTCTCGAATTTTGCGCCCGAATAGAGCCTTATCGCCGTTGCCTTCTCCTCGTATTCTCCGCCGCTCTCGTCCTTATATCTGACGCTCTGCCGCACGGAAAGACTTCCGCCGGTGAGCTTCATAAAGCTCATGCGGTTTCCCTGCGCGTCACGCCCTATTTTATATACCCTTGCGGCAAATTCATCCGGATAGGTCTTTTGCATGGTGAGCGTATCAAGCGCTTCAAGAAGCGCGTCTACGCCGTCGGCTTTCAGCCCCGATCCGTAAAAGCACGGGAAAAGCTTTCTGCCTGCAACGAGTTCCGAAATATCGTTCTCGGACAGCGCCCCGTTTTCAAGGAAGCTTTCCATTGCTTCCTCGCTGCAAACGGCAAGCTTTTCCTCAAAATCCGCGTCCCTGTGCGTAAAATCAACGCATCCGTCTCCGAACACGCGGCACAGCTGCTTTTGCAGCGCCTCCCGATCACATGCGGTCACGTCCATTTTCGTCACGAACACGAAAACCGGTACGTTATAGCGCTCAAGAAGCGCCCACAGCGTCTCCGTATGCGCCTGAACGCCGTCCGTCCCGCTTATAACGAGCACGGCATAGTCAAGCACCTGCAAGGTGCGCTCCGTCTCCGCCGCGAAATCCACATGACCGGGCGTGTCCATAAGCGTTATGTCGGTTCCTGCAAGGCTCAGCAGCGCCTGCTTGGAAAATATGGTTATCCCCCGTGCCCTTTCAAGATCATGCGTGTCAAGGAAGCTGTCCCTGTGATCGACCCTGCCTAATTTTTTGATTTTTCCTGAGCGGTACAGCATTGCCTCCGACAGCGTGGTCTTCCCCGCGTCCACATGGGCAAGTATCCCGACCGCAAGATTTTTCCTGTTTTTCATGTTTATTATTTTATCAGCAATGCCACAAATAATCAACAAAATAACGTTTTTTCACCGTAAGTTAACATAATATGTAATTTATATGTAAAAATTTTTTTATTTTTTTGCAACTATGGCTATGAATTTTGTAAAAGATATGTTATAATTTGAGAGTGTAATTGTAATGTGATGTACTTTGCCTATTTCAGGCAGCGAAATTTCCCCCGCAAGGAGGCCGGCTTATATGAAAAAGATACTTGTACTTGAAGACGAATCCAACATCAGAAGTTTTGTGGTCATCAATCTGCGCCGAAGCGGATACGAGCCTATCGAAGCGGAAAACGGCGCGATGGCGCTTGAAAAGCTCAAGGTAAACCCGGATATCTGCCTTGCGCTGCTTGACGTCATGCTGCCGGATATTGACGGCTTTGAGGTCTGCCGCCGCATACGCGCTTCCGGCTCCAAGATGGGTATCATCATGCTCACCGCCAAAAGTCAGGAGATAGATAAAGTGACCGGACTTATGACCGGCGCGGACGATTATGTCACAAAGCCCTTCTCCCCCGCTGAGCTGACCGCAAGGGTAGACGCGCTTGTGCGCCGTCTCGACGTAGGCGATGAGGAGAAGACCCCGCCCGAGCTTACGAGCGGTCCGTTCCTGCTCAACACGCGCAACCGCACACTTGAAAAGAACGGTCAGCGCCTCAAGCTCACGCAGATAGAATATCTGCTCATGAAGCTGTTTATGGAAAACCCCGGCAAGGCGATGTCCAGAGAGGATATTCTCGCCGCCGTCTGGGGCAACGATTTTGCCGGAGAACTCAAAACCGTCGATGTGAACATCAGAAGACTGCGCATCAAGATCGAAAGCGACCCAACCGAGCCGGAGTATCTCACCACCGTGTGGGGCTACGGCTACAAATGGGGGTACTGACCACGCGTTTGACGGACACGTCATTATAAACGGCTGTCCGTGCGTACCGTACGCCCATTTCGCGCTCTGCCGCGGCGTCAGGCGCAGGCTCTGACCGGGGCAGCCGCTTTTGATCAAAAAAATTTAGGAAGTAACCGGTAAATGTTCAAAACACTGAAAAACCAGCTTCTTGCCTCCACCGTTGCGTCGATAGCCCTTATTGTTCTCGGCATGTGGCTGATACACAACGGAAATACGGTATGGGGCGCTGTTATCCTGCTTATTATATGCGTATATCTCATCCTTCTCAATATCTGGTTCAGACGCTGCGTCAGCAGCCCTATCAATGACCTGACAAGCTTTGCCTCGCGTATCGCAGGCGGAAGCTACGGTATTCAGATGGAGGATAAATTTGAAAACGAGCTCGGCAATCTTACGGCAGAAATAAACAATATGTCCGAAAAGGTCGCCGGTGCGGAAAAGTCCAGAACGGAATTTATCTCCCAGATATCGCATGAGCTGCGCACACCGCTGACGGCGATAACCGGCTGGGCGGAAACGATAGCATACGACCCTGCCGTCAAGGGCGACTCCCTTCGCGGCATCAACATAATCTCCAAGGAGGCGGAACGCCTCACCAGAATGGTGACGGAGCTTCTGGAGTTCACGCGTATTCAGGACGGGCGCTTCAACCTGCGTGTCGAGCTTATCGACATCGCGGCGGAGCTTGAGGATGCGCTCTTTACTTACGGCGAATTTCTCAAGCAGGCCGGAATGGAGCTTAATTATACCGCTCCCCCCGCAGAGATCCCGCTCATCCCAGGCGATCCGGAACGGCTCAAGCAGGTTTTCCTCAACCTTATGGACAACGCCGTAAAGCACGGTGGCGACGGGAAAAAGCTTGACGTATCCATGACGGCGGACGCAGACGGGGTACACATAGTCTTCCGCGATTACGGTCATGGTATTCCGAGCGCAGAGCTTCCCCACGTCAAGGAAAAATTCTACAAGGGCAGCTCCAAAAACCGCGGCACCGGCATCGGTCTTTCCGTATGCGATGAAATAATCTCCCGCCACGACGGCACTTTGAATATTTCAAACGCCGAAGGCGGCGGATGCAGAGTCGAGATCGTTCTCCCGCTGAGCAGCAGCTGACACGCTGCGGAAAAACGGCCCGGAATACAGCAATATAGAAGTAAAAAAGGTGAAAATATGTCTGAAAAATCTTGTTCTTTCCATACCTCGATAGGCGGTCAGGCTCTCATTGAGGGTATTCTGATGCGCGGCCCGAAAAAGCAGGCGATCGTCTGCCGCACAAAGGACGGGCTTGTCGAAAAAGTCGATGAGCTTAAATTCATAAAGGATAAATATCCCATTCTCGGCTGGCCGCTCATAAGAGGCTGCGCCATTTTCCTTTCCTCGCTCATAAACGGCATGACCGCGCTTACCTACTCCGCCGATCTTATCCCCATCGAAGATCAGGGCGAGCCTGACAAGCTGGATAAGTGGATAGAAGAACATTTCTCCGAAGAAAAGGCGAAAAAGATCGTTATCGGCGTCGCCGTTGTTCTGGGCATCGCCCTGTCGCTGTTCCTGTTCGTCTTCCTGCCTACATTCGTTGTGAGCCTTATAAAGCCGTTTACACACAGCTTTTTTGTGCGCAACCTCTGCGAGGGCGCAATGAGGGTCATTATACTTCTTATATATATGCGCCTGTGCGCAATGCAGCCCGACGTCAAGCGTCTTTTTTCCTACCACGGCGCGGAACATAAAACCATATTCGCATATGAACACGGCAAGGAGCTGACGGTCGAGAACGTCCGTCCGGAGTCGCGCTTCCATCCCCGCTGCGGCACAAGCTTTCTGCTCGTCGTCATGGTCGTCAGTATTCTTGTCAACTCCGTTGTCAAGGTCAGCGCGACGCTTCCGCGCATCGGCTGCCATCTGCTGCTCCTGCCTCTTGTCGTGGGCATCAGCTATGAAATAAACCGCTGGTGCGGTATGCACGACAACAAGCTTTCCGCGTTTCTCTCCGCCCCCGGCAAATGGCTCCAGCACATCACCACGAGCGAGCCGGACGACGGTATGATCGAGTGCGCGATACGGGCGATGGAGCTTGTCATTCCCGATGAAAAAGGCTCTGACGAATGGGGTAAATAAAGATGAAAACCTATAACGACATATACCTCAACACGAGGACCGTCCTCCGCCAGCGCGGGATAGAGGCGTTCAATCAGGAGGCGCGTTATATCGTTGCCGCCGCCGCCGGCAAATCGGTCGCAGAGCTTCTGCGGGACATGAATCTCTACGCCAGCAACCAGATCGAAGAAAAGGTCACCGACTACACCGCACGGAGACTTCGCGGCGAGCCTGTCGCGTATATCACCGGCACATGGGAATTTTACGGTCTTCCGATAATCACCACCCCCGACGTCCTCATCCCGCGTGTCGATACGGAGGTTCTTGTCGATACCGCGATCGAGCTTCTTATGGGCAGAAAGATGGACGCAAGGATTCTTGATCTGTGCTGCGGAAGCGGCTGCATCACCTGCGCGATCGGGCATGAAATGCCCGCGACCCGCTTCGTCTCCATAGACATCAGCGCCAACGCCCTTGAAATATGCCGCCGGAACGCCGCTGCCAACCGCGTTATATCGCGGGTCATCTGTATGCAGGCGGATGCCCTTGCCACGCCTCCGCTCGGCATAGGGGAGTTTGACATGATCGTGGCAAATCCCCCGTACATAGCCACCGGCGAGATATCAAAGCTTGACCCCTCCGTCAAGGATTATGAGCCTGTCTGGGCGCTTGACGGCGGCGCTGACGGTCTCAAATTCTATAAGGGTATCATCAAATACTGGAAATCCCTTCTCCGCGTCGGCGGCCACCTCATCTTTGAAGTCGGCGAAGGGCAGGCCGACGCCGTTCTGGACATGCTCAATTCAGCCGGTTTCGAAAGCACCGGCGTCAAGCAGGACACTCTCGGCATAGACCGTGTTGTATACGGAAAAATGTAATTTTTATCAAAAAAACATCCGTTATCGGCATCATACCGAACTTTTGGTTTTCGATCTATCTTTTTACGACAACTTCTTAAAACGTGATTAAAACAGGAGGCGCAATATGGCTGAAAAGAAAAAAACTTCCGCCGCTGCCGCTTCTGCCGCCGTAAGCGACAGAAAAAAGGCTCTTGAAACGGCAATTGCAAAAATTGAAAAAGATTACGGCAAGGGTACTATAATGCGCCTCGGTGATGATATATCCGTCAATGTCGAGGCTCTTTCCACCGGCTCCCTTTCCCTTGACCTCGCCCTCGGCATAGGCGGCGTTCCAAAGGGAAGGATCGTTGAGATATACGGTCCCGAGGCCTCCGGTAAAACCACGCTTGCGCTGCATATCGTCGCTTCCGCACAGAAGGCAGGCGGCGACGCGGCATACATTGACGTTGAACACGCCCTTGAGCCGGCATACGCGCAGGCTCTCGGCGTTGATATAAACTCCCTGCTCATATCCCAGCCGGACACCGGTGAGCAGGCTCTTGACATTGCGGAATCGCTCGTCCGTTCCGGCGCCGTGGACGTACTCGTTATCGACTCGGTCGCCGCGCTCATTCCGAGGGTTGAGCTTGAGGGCGAAGTGGGCGACACCGTCGTCGGCGCGCTTGCAAGGCTCATGTCCCAGGCAATGCGCCGTCTTGCCGGCGCTATTTCCAAAAACAACTGCACCGTTATTTTCATAAACCAGCTGCGTCAGAAAATAGGCGTCATGTACGGCAACCCCGAGACTACTCCCGGCGGTCTGGCGCTTAAATATTACGCCTCCGTGCGCATTGACGTGCGCCGCATCGAAACGCTCAAGAATAACGGCGAGATGATAGGCAACCGCACCCGCGCCAAGGTCGTCAAGAACAAGGTCGCACCTCCCTTCCGCGAGGCGGAGTTCGATATAATCTACGGTGAGGGCATCTCAAAGCTCAGCGAGATAGTTGACCTTGCGGTGAAGCTTGAGATAATCGACAAAGCGGGCGCATGGTTCACCGTCGGCACCCAGCGTATCCAGGGTAAGGACGGGGTGAAGGAATACCTCTCCAACAACCCGGAAATCTGCGACAAGATAGAGCAGGAAGTGCGTGAGAACGCATGGAAGCTCTCTCCCAAGGCTCAGAAGGAAGCAAAGCTTGCCGCCGCCAAGCCCGTAAACGTAAGTGCGGCTGACTTTGACGAAGGCTGATAATTCCGGCTTATCAGGTAAATTTCATGACGGTTTCCCTTATAAAGCAGACGAGTCCGGGACGGCTTACCGTTACGCTTGAAAACGGCGAGGAGATAAAAACAACTCTCGGCGTCGTCACGGATATGAGACTGTTTTCCGGCAAGGAGCTTGATGCGGCGCTTACGGACGAGTTCAGGCTCTCCTCCCGCCGCGCCCTTGCCCGCGAAAAAGCGCTTGAATATCTCTCCCGCAGGCCTATGAGCTGCGCCGAAATCAAAAAAAAGCTGCTGGAAAAGGACTTTGAAGAAGACACGGCAGACTACTGCGTCCTGTGGCTTTCGGAAAACGCTCTTATTGACGACGAAAGCTACGCCGCCGCCGTGGCGCGGCATTATGCCGCCAAGGGATACGGCGCCGGGCGCATAAAAAGCGAACTTTCAAAACGCGGTATCTCCCGCGAGCTGTGGGACGGCGCGCTTGACGCCGCGCCCGATAACAGCGGAAAAATCGACAGATTCATCTCCTCCCGCCTCACCGACCCATGCGACAGGGCGCAGATCGGCAAGGTAAGTCAGGCGCTGTACCGCCGCGGCTATTCATGGGAGGAAATACGCGAGGCGCTTTCACGCTTCTCCGCAGAAGCCGAATAAACATTGCAAAGGTACGATTATGAACAACACATACGCGCTTATCTCTCTCGGCTGTGCAAAAAATCTTGTAAACAGCGAACAAATGATATATCTGATGAACGACGCCGGATTTGAAATGGTCTCGGAACCGGACGGCGCCGACCTTGTGATCGTCAACACCTGCGGGTTTATTGACGCCGCCAAAACCGAAGCGATCGATACCATCCTTGAAATGGCGGAGCTTAAAAAGGCGGGGAAATTGGGCGGCATTATCGTCACGGGCTGCCTCCCCGAACGCTACAAGGCGGAGATCGCCGCAGAGCTTCCGGAGGTTGACGCGTTTCTCGGCGTGGGCAGCTTCGGGGACATTGTCGGCGCTGCCAACACGGTTCTTGAAAGCAGGAAAATCAATCTGTTCGCCGACAGCAGCAAGTCTATCGACGAAATACCCCGCGTTATCTCGACCGGCCCCGCGTGGGCATACCTGCGCATCGCCGAGGGCTGCAACAATTTCTGCGCTTTCTGCGCTATCCCGTATATCCGCGGCCGCTACCGCTCAAGGGAAATGGAAAACATCCTTGAGGAAGTACGCGACATGGCGGCGCACGGGATAAAGGAAGTGATCGTCATTGCGCAGGACATAACCCGCTACGGAACCGATCTTTACGGCAAACGCTGTCTTGCGCAGCTGTGCCGCAAAATTGCGGAGATCGACGGTGTAGAATGGATACGGCTGCACTACCTCTATCCCGATCAGTTTGACGATGAGCTTATAGACGAGATCGCTTCCAACGACAAGATAGTGAAATATCTCGATATCCCGATACAGCATATAAACGACAGGATACTCAAGGCAATGAACCGGCGCGGCACCGGCGGGGAGATACGCACGCTCTTCCGTAAGCTGCGCGAGAGGATTCCCGGCGTTGTTCTGCGCACAAGCCTTATTGCAGGTCTTCCCGGCGAAGGCGAGGCGGAGTTTGAGGAGCTGTGCGGATTTCTGAAGGAAGCGCGCATAGAGCGCGTGGGCGTTTTCCCGTTTTCACCTGAGGAGGGCACTCCCGCCGCCGCTATGGAGCATGTTGACTTTGAAGAGGCTCAGCGCCGTGCAGAGCTTATAATGGAGCTTCAGGCGCCTATTATGGACGATTTCTGCAATTCCTTTATCGGAAAGACGATAAAAGTGCTGTACGAATACTACGACGAAGAAAACTGTTGGCATGTCGGCCGCTCCTATGCCGACTCGCCGGATATCGACGGTCAGGTTCTGTTTTCGGGGGACTGCGAGGAGGGCGACATGGTCGATGTGCTCATAACCTCCGCCGAGGACGGACTTTTATATGGTGAAGAGGTGTGATATGTTCAAAACAACAGCCAATATCATAACTTTATTCCGTGCTGTGCTTATCCCCGTGTTTCTCGTTTTCGCATATACCGGTCATCTGGGCTGGGCGTTTGCGGTCTATGTCATCGCTTCGCTCTCTGATTTTGTTGACGGATATATCGCAAGGCACTATAATCAGATAAGCGACGTCGGCAAATTTCTTGACCCGCTGGCAGATAAAATGCTCGTGCTGTCGGCAATGTGCTTTTTCATCGAAAACAACCAGATGGGCGGCTGGTGCGTGGCGATAGTGCTGATGCGCGAATTTGCCGTATCCGGACTGAGGCTCATCGCTGTCGAGCAGGGGCGCGTTATCGCCGCCGCATGGTCTGGGAAGATCAAGACCGCCTCCACAATGGTATGCATTGCGCTGATGCTGCTGTTTTCCGGCAGCAATGCTTTGAATACGGTGTGTACGGTGATAATCCTCGTCACGACGGTATATTCAGGCGTAGAATATTTTATCAAGAACATTGACGTGTTTTCTGATTGAAAACAGTGTCTTCATCGATTTTTTCGTAATTAATTTCATAGGAGAACGACCAAATGAAGCTTTACAATTCCGCCACCAGAACAAAGGAAGAATTTGTTCCCAATCATCCCGACATCGTCAAGATGTACACCTGCGGTCCCACCGTCTACCATTTTGCGCATATCGGCAATCTCCGCTCCTATATCATGGAGGATATTCTTGAGAAATATCTGCGCTACCTCGGCTACAATGTGAAGCGCGTTATGAACATCACCGACGTCGGTCACCTTACTTCCGACGCCGACGAGGGTGAGGACAAGATGCTCAAGGGCGCAAAGCGCGAGCATAAGAGCGTCATGGAAATCGCAAAATTCTACACCGACGCTTTCTTCTCCGACTGCGCAAAGCTCAACATCAAGACTCCCGATGTCGTGGAGCCGGCAACGAACTGCATCGACGAGTATATCAAGATAATTACCAAGCTTATCGACACCGGCTATGCCTATCTTGCCGGCGGAAACGTCTATTTCGACACTTCCAAGCTTGAAAAATATTACGTGTTCAATGACTTCAACGCGGAAGATCTGGACGTCGGCGTCCGTGAGGGCGTTGACGAGGACACCAACAAGCGCAACAAGAACGACTTTGTGCTGTGGTTCACCAAATCCAAGTTTGAAGATCAGGCGCTCAAATGGGATTCCCCCTGGGGCGTGGGCTACCCCGGCTGGCACATCGAATGCTCCGGCATTTCCATGAAGCATCTCGGCGAGGATCTTGATATCCACTGCGGCGGGATAGACAACGCTTTCCCCCACCACACCAACGAAATCGCCCAATCCGAGAGCTACTTGGGACATAAATGGTGCAATTATTGGATGCATGTCCTCCACCTGAACACAAGCAGCGGAAAAATGTCCAAGTCGAAGGGCGAATTTCTCACGGTTTCGCTGCTTGAGGAAAAAGGCTACGATCCGCTTGCCTACCGTCTGTTCTGCCTCCAGAGTCATTACCGCAAGTCCCTTGTCTTCACATGGGAAAATCTTGACAATGCGCAGGGTACTTATCAGAAGCTCATAAACAAAATCGCCGCACTCAACGCCGGTGAAGAGCCTCTTGATGAGGACGCTGTCAAAGCGCTTGACGAAAAATTCCGTTCCGCGCTGGATAACGATCTCAACACCTCTCTTGCCGTGACGTCGCTCTACGACGTACTAAAGTATAAGACGAACGACGCGACCAAGCTCTATGTGATCGGTCTTTTTGACACGGTTCTGGGTCTTTCACTGCTCGAGAAGGCCGCGAAGAAGCGCGAGGAGCTTAAAAAGCAGGCCGCCGCGCCCGCGGGCTTTACCATCTTCTCAGAGTCCGGCGAAAGCGATCCTGAAATAGAGGCAAAGATTCAGGCGCGTCAGGACGCCAAAAAAGCAAAGAACTTTGCCGAGGCCGACAGACTCAGAGATGAGCTGAAAGCCGCCGGTATAGAGCTTACCGACATTCCAAACGGCGCGAAGTGGAAGCGCATATAACGCATATAACAAGTAACCCCCCTGCACCGGCAAAACGGTGCAGGGGGGTTAGACTGTCAGAAAACCATGTTTTAAAGTCAGATAATAGAGCAGCGGGGGAGCTTGAGGGGGCAAGACCCGC
>OIZL01000240.1_pt1 | contig 46440 bp, 43 predicted proteins | sample 1588541 | NCBI WGS metagenome assembly OIZL01 (sample SAMN03283285) | human gut metagenome | biome: human-associated habitat; material: feces | host: Homo sapiens | place: Peru | collected 2012 | reverse complement strand
CCCCATACGCCGATATGCCTTTCTTCTTTTGCGGCGGGCAATTCCAAACAAGGGATGTAATAATCGCCCTGCAATTCATACCACAAACCGTTGCTTTCATCAAAAATGTACTTGTCCATATAATAATCCTCCAGAATAATATATTCGCACATACATCACAGTTTCCCGATTGCCACATCTTGCTATATCTTGTTATCAGTTTTTCCCTTATGAGGTAGCGAGGGAAGCATGAACAAATGTGAAATCGTATAAAGGGATAAGGTGTGCACACTACGAAAAATCCTTTATTTGCAAGGCTTTTGGAGGATTTTATTGATAACCTATGATGAGCAATAATCGCTCATAAAATTAGGGTTTTCAAATTTCGATTTGTCGAACAGCTGCAAGGGCGCACTTCTATACGGGGCGCCCCGTATGCGCGCTCTGCGAGGCGAGATGCTCCAGACATGTGAATGTCCGGGATGTTTTTCACCACTGCGTTCCGAACAAGGGACTGTATCCCTTGCGCCGTTGTGCGGCTATCCTCATAGTGTAAAAGGCGTGACCTCCCTGGTCACGCCTTTCATCTTTTACTGTCTTGCGAATATCCCGCAAATGTTCTGGACTTTTATAGTGCCGAAAAAGTGGCTGAACGCCACTTTTTCGAGCTTCTACTGGTTTTGCTGCCCGGGCCTGAATCAGCTTAAGGGGCAGCCGCCCCTTAACACCCCAGCGGTTTTACAGCCGGATCGCTTATACTATTTGCCGGATACGTTTACGCCAGGTATGCGGACGGCAAACGGGCCTTCGTAAGAGGCATCCTTATATTTTTCAAGGGAGAACACAAGCTGGCCCTGCTTTTCGAACATGCTGCCGTTTATGGAGCCGCCGGTGAGCAGCTTTACGCCATCGTCCGCGTAAAGATATGCCAGGCGTATTTCGCCGCCGAAGTGGCCGGACATCGGGTCCATCTGAAAATCTGAGAATGAAACCGGATACAGGCAGCCTTTCTTCATATCCTCAAATTTGACCGTGCCGTTGTCGAGCCGCCCTCTTCTGTAATCGCCTGTCGGCTCTATGCCGAGATAGCGGCAGTAGCGGTTGCTACCGTATATGCACTTAAGCTCGCCCTTTTCGATAAGCAGCCTGTCTGTCATGGGTATGCCGTCCTCTGAATAAGGGGCTGATGGCATAAGGGTAAGGTTGAGCGCCTCGCCTGTGGTGATGTCGCCCTGCGTTTTTGTGCCTATGCTCCAATCTGAGTAGTGCGGATATATCATGGAAGCATTGGCGCGGGCAGCATAAAGCTGAAGCAGCGTAGCCACATGCTCGCCGGAAAGCACCACGTCATATTCGCCTGCCTTAGGGCAATCCTTGGCATGGGATCTGTCGCGAACCGTATTGAGCGCCTTTACGGCCTTCTCGGTCAGCGCCTCGGTATCAAGGTTGTCATAGCTGAAGGCAAAATACTGCTCAACGTCCTGAGGCTCCTTGGATTGCGCCACAAATTCGCCGTTACAGCCATATTTTATGTAGGATACATCGGTACCCGTGGAGGAGGTTATGGCTATATGCTTTTTTTCAACAAATATCTCGGCGCTGTTGAGCCATGCATCCAGCCTTGTATCCGCCGCAAAAAGCGCCGACGCCATTATCTCTGCACTTTGGGCAAGCGTGTGCTCTGCAAGCTTTGACGGTATTTCCTTAACCGCTTCCTTTTCACCCATGTACAGCTCATAATATGGGTTTTTCACATAGGCCGCGGCGTTGTAAGCTTCCTGCAGAGCCTTCTCTATATTGGCTTTGTCCATTCCCGGGAATAATATAACCCTTGAAGCGCCCCTGAATTTGCTGCCGTCTTGTTCAAAGTCGTTAAACACCAATACCTCGTGCTCCGTAACGTCCTTCATTCTGCGCATATCAAGCTTTTTGCGTATGAAGAACAGCTCCGCGGAGGAACGGCGGGCCTCGGTAATAATGTAATTGTCAATACTCAGCGCCTTAAGAATATCCAAAATCATCTGCTTCATAGCCATACCCCCTTAACCCAAACGAATTTTGGCCTTTATGTACGGGCCGCCGTCAGAAACCTTGACCCATTCCTTATAGCCCTTGCCGCAGAAGCCGCCGCCGGCAAGCTGCACGTTTTCGCTCATCATTGATATTGACTTGAGCAGATCCGGCACATAGCCTGTAAGCACTATGGGCGAGAATATCTTGCCCGTAAGCTTGCCGTCCTTTATCTCCCTGGCTATGGACACCATGCATTGTATGCCCCAGTTCTTCGGGTCCTCCATGCCGGAGCTTGGCTCCTCAAGCAGGAAGCCGTACTTGATGGAAGCTATCATGTCCTCAACCGAGTCCTTGCCGCCTTCAAAGAAGGTATTGGTCATGCGGGTATAAGCCTTGCGCTCAAAGCTTTCCCTGCGCCCGTTGCCTGTGGGAGGAGTGCTTAGCGCCTCGGCGGAGCGTATATCGCTTATGCCGGTTTTAAGTATGCCCTTATCGATTATTACGGTGTTGTGGGCGATGGTGCCTTCGTCATCAAAAAAGTAGCTGCCGGTCTGCTCGCCTACGCACGCGCCGTCATGCATGGTAACAAGCTCGCTTGCGACCTGCTTGCCGATGTAGCTTTTAGCCAGCGCCCTGTCCTTTACGAACATATCCATCTCAACGCCGTGACCAAAGGCTTCGTGTACTATCATGCCTGTAACGTCAGGGTCGCACACACATTCGTATTCGCCGGGTATCATGGGCTCGGAATCGAGCAGCTCTATTGCGGTGTTGGCTACGCGCTCAACAAGCTGCTCCATACCGTCCAGCAGCTCCATGCCGCCGGCGGAGGATATTCCCCTGTAGGATTGCTTTATCTCCTGACCCTTGCGCGCTATCGCTACAAGCGCGCCGCTGGTCCACATAACATCCTGCATCAGGTCGCGGTTTTTGGATAAAAACAGCTTGTGTATCTCCTGATACGAGCAGGCGGCAATATAGTCTATTATCCTTTCGTCAAAAGTCATGCCCTTTTTGCGAAGCTCCGTAAGCTTGCCTATTATGGCCTTGTCGCCAAGCTCGGACGGGTGCAGCTTATATTCGCTTGCACGCTCAAAGCTTTCAGGCTCGTCGCCAGGCACGCCCTTGTGCATAAAGGAAGCGCCCTCGGGCAGGGAGCTAAGGTCCTTAAGCCCTTCGCGTATGGATTTGAGTATGGCTGGCAGCTGCTCGCGGCTCACATCGTTAAAGGAATACTCGCCATAGCCATTATCGTCCATAACGCGGATAACGAAGCCCCTGCGCGTAAGCACGCTGTCCTGCGATGCATTCACGCCGCGGCCGGATACGTTGTAGTTTTTTGACACGCTGTCCTGCCCAAGTATGCTTGCATACTCATATTCCTCCAAAAGCGAGGACAACAAATCCTTAAGCAGGCCTTTTTTCTCCTGCAAAAAAGGACTGGAAGCAACCTTCATATCTTTACCTCCTAAGCTTTTATGAATCAAATTATACCATCATCGGGTTCGTTTGAAAAGCAACCTAAAGTAGCATAACGATGAAAAAATGGGTTGCGGCGCAAACATGAAGATTATTTCAGCCTGCCGAAAAACCCTGGGGTTGTTAAGGGGCGGCTGCCCCCAAGCTGATTCCGGCTCTGACGGCATGCGCGTCAGAAGGGATGAAAAGCCGCAAAAACTCGAAAAAGTGGCGAATAGCCACTTTTTCGGCACTCTCGATTATTATTTGATATGATTGATTGAAACAGCCGCAAACCTATTGAGCTGCCCGGGAAATAACGGGCAGCCCGTTTTTGATTGCTAAGTGGAATAATGCCTTACGTCCGGAGCGTGGCCCTTAATCTATCGGTGTATATAAGCAGGTCGAGCGCCTCCTCCGCGCTGCGTACAAGCACGTCGGCATGCGGAATAAGCGCGGCGCATACGCCTTCCTTATCCATAACGGCTATCGAAAGGCCGGCTATATCAAACATCTTTATGTCGTTGAAGCCGTTGCCTATGCAGGCTGTGCGCCCGCCAAGGGCTTCTACTATCTCAAGCTTGCAGTCGGCGGCGTTTGCCCTCGGGAATGTTTTTATTATAGCGCCTATGTTTTCACATTGCGCCTTTACGGTGCCGTAGGTGTCGGCGGTAAGTATATATACGTTGGCAAAAGCGCTAAGCTTCTTTATACGTCCGGCTATGCCGTCAATAAGCTTGCCGTTGGCGGCGATTGTGCCGTTATAATCAAGCGCTATATGCTCTATTTCTATGGTATCTCTTCCTGGTATGGCGACGGTTATCATGCTGAGCCTCCAAATAAGCTGTATTATCCGTATATCCCTGCAAGGAACTCACGCGTAAGCTGCTGCTTAGGCGCAGAAAAAAGCTCTTGCGCAGGAGAGTATTCTATCAGCCTGCCATCGAACATAACGGCAACGTCGTCGGCTATGCGCTTGGCCTGCGCTATATTGTGAGTAACGGTCACTATGGTGTAATCCCGCTTCATGCGCAGCAGCATATCCTCTATGAGCGCCGTAGCCTTAACGTCAAGCGCGGAGCAGGGTTCGTCCAGCAGAAGTATCTCAGGCTCAACGGTGAGCGCCCTTGCTATGCACAGCCGCTGCTGCTGCCCGCCGGAAAGCTTGAGCGCGTTTTTGTCAAGCTCGTCCTTCACCTCGTCATACAGACCCACTATTCTGAGCTTTTCTTCAACGGCCCTGTCCATATCGGCTTTGGCGGCTGTCCCATAATATTTTAGCCCATATGTCATGTTCTTGTATATAGAAAACGGAAATGGAGAGGGCGTCTGGAAAACGAGGCCGACCCTTTTCCTTAGCTCCTCCATGGGTATAAGGGCCGTATCCTTGCCGCCAAGATAAATATGGCCGGATATCGTAGCGTCCTTGTTTTCCCTGAGCATGCCGTTCATGCAGTGCAAAAGCGTGGTCTTGCCGCAGCCGGAAGGGCCGATTACAGCGGTTATGCCCCTTGGCCGTATGGTGAAGGATACGCCGTCAAGCGCCGTTTTTTTGCCGTACTTGACCGACAAGGCTTCTATATTCATCACGCCGTGAGCGCCCTTCTCGTTTTGCGCGGTATCGTTTATGCGTTCCATTTTGCCTGACTCCTTGAAGCATATATTGTAACGAGTATGTTGCTTATAAGTATTATTGCCATCATAACAAAGGCGGTGCCATAGGCCATGTTGAACGACGTTGCGCCCTGCGCAAGCAGCAGATAAAGGTGCAGCGGCAGCGCCATTGCGGGCGACATAAGGCTTTTAGGCACGCCTGCATATGCAACGCCGCCCGTAAATATGAGCGGCGCGGTTGCGCCCATTGCATAGCAGCCGCCGAGTATAAGGCCGGATATAAGCTCTCCCCTGCAGGCGGGCAGAACTATCCTCATAACGGTATACCTTCTTGAACAGCCAAGCGCATATGAAGAAAGCACAACGGCCTTTGGCAGCTCGCGGAAGGTCTTTTCCGCCCTGACCTCTATAAACGGCAGTATCATTATGCCGAGCGCAACGCCGGATGAAAGTATGCACCTGCCCCATTGCAGCTCGCGCACAAGAAAGCTGTATGCAAAAAGCCCAAGCACTATCGAGGGTATTCCGGAAATGCAGCGTATAACGGTGTGGAACAGCCTTTCAAGCTTTGCGCTCTGGCAGTAAAACACTATGTACAGGGCCGACGCTATCGCCGGTATGCCGCCCAGTATCACGGCTAATGTGGTAAAGCAGAAGCTTCCGGCTATTGCCGGCCATATGCCGCCCTCCATGCCTAATATCGCGCCCCTTGGCGCCTGCGTGATGAACTCTATCGTGATGGCGTCTGCGCCGTTTACAAACACATATACAAATAAGAATATTATAACGCCTATTACCAGCGTAAAGCTTATATAGGCCCACAGCTTTGTAAACATGCCCTTGTTTCCCACCATGCTATGCCTCCTTTATAAGCTTTGCGCGCAGAGCGCCTATTAGAGCGTTTATCAATAAAAGCATTATTATAAGCACAAGGCCCGCGGCATAAAGCGCGTGATAATGAAGGCTTCCGGCTTCGGCAGTACCCATTTCAAGCGCTATCACCGCGGCAATGGTTTCGCTTTTGCCAAACAGCCGCGGGAAAAGATTCGCGTTGCCTATGACCATCATAACGGCCATTGTCTCGCCCATTGCGCGGCCTATGGCCAATATCATTGAAAGCATTATGTTTCCCCACGATGCGGGCAGCACGACATGCGCAATGCCGTACCAGCTCGATATGCCCATCGCGTTTGAGGAAGCAAGGTAGCGTTGCTTTGCTTTGAGTATGGTTTCGCTGCATGATGATATTATGTATGGCAGCAGCATTATGCTCAGCAATATAGCCGCGGCCATCACGCAGGAGCCGGTATGCACGCCGGCCTTCATAAACAGCCTTACAAGCACCACAAGCCCTATAAAGCCGTATATAACTGACGGTATGCCGGCAAGCAGGTCAATGAATGGATAAAGCAGGCTCCTTGCTTTTTCGCTTGCAACGCAGGACAAAAATATTGCGGCGCCTATGCCGGCAAATGCGGCAATTATCATAGCAAGAAATGATACAACGAGCGTTGCGGCTATAAAATTGAATATTCCAAACGTAGCCTCCCCTGCATAAGCTATGGGCAGCCACCTTGTGCCAAGCAAAAAGTCGCCGAGGCTTACCTCCTTGAACAGAGGAAGCGCTTCCTTTACTATAAAAAATATAACGAAGGCAAGGACTGCTACCGCCAAGACGGTAAGCAGGCCTATAAACAGCTTAAACAGCTTTTCAAGCCTTGTCTGCATCAAATAACTCCTGCTCAATAATGCACCCGGTAACGTACAAAGTGCTGCCGGTAAATAGAGTACCGGCAGCACGAAGCTTTGTCAATCTGCTGTTTATGCGGCAGGGGTGAAAGCGGGGATATAGCCGTTCTTGACGACTACATCGTAGCCGGTCTGGGAGAATATGTAGTCTATGAACGCCTGCTCGGAGGGGGTAACCGCCTTGCCGGTAACGAACATGACGGGCCTCTGTATGGTGTAAGCGCCGCTTATTATGTTCTCCTCGCTGGCTTCAACGCCGTCAACCTTCATGGCGAAAAGCACCTTCTGCTCGGCGTTGGCCTTGTTGTAGGCGCCAAAGCCCGCATAGCCTATGCCCCAGGGGTCGCCGGCGATGTTGGTGGCAAGCTCGGTCATTGAGGCGGACTGGGTGGCGGAAGGGGTAACTTCGCTTTCGCCCATAACGGACTTCTGGAACACCTCGTAGGCGCCGCCGGAAAGGTCACGGATATAAACGTTGATGTTCTCGGCTGGCAGGCTGGACTCTACCTGATCCCAGGTGGTTATCTCGCCGGAGAATATCTTGCGGATTGTTTCGGTATCCATACCGTCCATCTTTTCGCAGATGGGGTTCAGAGCGTTTACGGAAACGGTAAGCGCGTCCTTAGCCACCACATACTCGCTGTAATCCTTGCCAAGGGACTCTATTTCTGAATCCTTTATGGTGCGGGCAAGCATACCAAAATCGGCGCTGCCGTCAACCGCGGCGCTTACGCCTACGCCTGAGCCGCCGGGAGCTACATATATTGAAATGTGCTTGGCGGGGAATTCGGCGTTCACCTTGTCCCAGGTCACATAGCCCTCAGTAAATGAGGAAGCGAGTGAGGAGATTATGGGATAAAGTGAGGTAGAGCCGCAGAAGAATATCTCGGACTTGAAGGCGCCCTCCTGAGCGTCGGACGCGGCGTTATTGGCGGCGGGAGCAGCGCAGGCAGCAAAGCTCAGAGCAAGTGCAACCGTAAGTATAACAGCCAAAAGCTTTTTCATGTGTTTTACACTCCTGATATAGTATTTAGGCTATAAGCCCAACGGCAAATAGAGTAACACCCAAAGCAACTGTTTTCAAATTGAAAGAGGAGATTATAACCTGGTATAATCGAAAATAATGATAATAACTGTCTGTTTGGCTGCGGTATATAGTAGCTTCATGTAAGCGTGTGACAAGAATACTGTTTCTGACAGAAAAAATACGACTCGGGAGCAATGCACATATGGTGCGTAAAACAGTATAACGATACGTACAACGGGTTGTGGCCGCAATTCGGCAATGTGCAGGATTGTTTAGTAAAACTGGGAATTATTCATGTGGCAATGATTGGATTGACTAAACAAAAGCATGACGCTTACCAGCGTAATATGCATTTCAAAGTATAATCGTGAATATCTATCCATGACATAATAATATCAAAAATATAGTTGCATAATACAACTATATGCAGCCTGCCGATAAACACTGGGGTTGTTAAGGGGCGGCTGCCCCTTAAGCTTTATTCCGGCTCTGACGGCATGCACGTCAGAACGGATGAAAACATTCAGGTTTTCGTACCTTAGGCCTGCTTGAAACGGCAGGCCTTATTCATCAGCTTTATTCCTTGAAAAGCTCCGGCAGGGCTTTGCTTTTGCTTATCAGCATGTACAGCGCGCTGCCTACTATCACGCCGACAAGGCCCTGGGCCAGGTTCCCGGGTATGCTCGAGGCGGCTGCCCAGCCCTTGCCGAGTATAAGCGAAGCGTAGAAAAAGTACAGCACGGTCATGGCAAGCTCCGCCACTATGCCGCTTATTGCAAGCGCTATTGCGGTATGCTGCTTTTTGTTGTGCTTCAAAAGCTTAAACAGGAAATACGCTATTATAGCTACAGATGCTTTTATGAGCAGCGTACCCGGGGCATAATGCGGATATGCGGCAAAAATATCGGCGAGCATCGAGCCTACGCCGGCCGCCGCCGCGCCGTATATCGGGCCTAATATCCAGCCGCATATAAGCACGATAGCGTCGCCAAGGTTAACATAGCCGTTCATCGGCGAGGGTATGCGTATAAGCATGGTCGCTACGCAGCAAAGCGCCGCCAGCATGGCGGAAACGATTATTTTGTAAAGCCTGTCGTTCTTCATACTGTTACCTCTTAGTTATATAATGTGCCGTATTATTAAATGAGAAGCACAATATTATTATAGCACGCTGTTTATGTTTTTTGGCAATACTTTATTTGCAATGCGCCATAATGCGCGTTGATATAGGCGGAGCTATGGCTTGGCGGGTGCAAGCACGCGCACCGCATCCTTTAGCGTGGCTACCTTTATAAGCTTTACCCCTTCGGGAGCCTTAAAGCTGGCATGCCTTGGCACTATCATGGTTTGATAGCCGAGCCTTGCGCACTCAGACGCCCTTTTTTCCATCCTGCTTGCGCCGCGCACCTCCCCCGTGAGCGATATCTCGCCGAGGCATACCGTGTTCTTTGGCAGAGGCGCCTCAAGCAGGGAGCTTGCTATGCACATTGCAACAGCAAGGTCGCAGCAGCGCTCGTCAAGCTTCATGCCGCCTACAACGTTTATATAAACATCCTTATCGGCAAGCGAAAGATAGGCCTTTTTTTCAAGCACGGCAAGCAAAAGTATCAGCCGGTTCAGCTCAAGCCCCGCGCTCATGCGCCGCGGGTTTGAAAACGGCGTGTTGGATATAAGCGACTGCACCTCAACGAGCATGGGCCGTGTGCCCTCAAGCGCGCAGGTAACGGCGCAGCCGGGCGCATCGGTGCCGGTAAGGAACAAGCCGGAGGGATCGGGGATCTCCGCCATGCCCTGCTCGCCCATTTCAAACACGCCTATTTCGTTTGTTGAGCCGTAGCGGTTCTTGACGCTCCTGAGCAGCCTGAACGCATCGTGCCTGTCCCCCTCAAAAGAAAGCACGGTATCCACCATATGCTCAAGCACCCTCGGCCCCGCTATGGCGCCTTCCTTAGTGACGTGACCGACTATGAACACGGCCGAGCCGGTGGTTTTTGCCACCCTTGTCAAAAAAGAGGTAGCCTCCCTTACCTGGCTGACGCTGCCCGGGGCCGAGCCTATGTCCGGACAGAACATGGTCTGTATTGAATCTATTATAAGAAAATCGGGCTTTATCCTGTCTATCTCGGCTTCTATGGCGGTTATGTCCGTTTCCGCAAGAAGCAGCATGTCCCCGCTCGCGCCAAGCCTTTCGGCCCGTAGCTTCAGCTGCGCCGCCGATTCCTCGCCGGTAACGTACAGCACGCTGCCCTGCTCGGCGAGCTTTCCGGCCATCTGCATGAGAAGCGTTGATTTGCCTATGCCGGGATCTCCGCCAAGAAGAACGGCGCTGCCGCCGACAACACCGCCGCCAAGCACCCTGTCCAGCTCGCCTATGCCGCTTGAAATGCGCTTTGCCGCGTCCGCACGCACTTCCTTTAGCGGCAAGGCCCTCTGCGATGGAAGACTGCCCCTTTGCTGGGGCGCGGGAGCGGCTTCAACAAACGTGTTCCAGCTTTGGCAGTTTGGGCAGCGCCCGAGCCACTTGCCGCTTTCATACCCACATTCGCCGCATACAAAAATGGTTTTTGCTCCCTTTGCCATTATGGTACCTCTGAATACTTCAATATATCCCTTTCCCTGGTGGTAACGTCCATCCATATAACGTGCGAATCGCTTACGCCCATAAACTGGGCTTTTTCATATTCGCCGGAAAGCTTGTAGCTCTTTTTGTTGTCAAACCTGTATAGATATATGGCCTCGTCCTTGCTGTAGGCCAGGAAGTCCTTGCCCATGCCAAACTGCACCACCCCGGCTTCCACCATATGCGGTTCGCTGCCGGCGGGCGATATGCAGTATAGCTTGGCGTCCGGAGCATGATGCGAGTCGAGCCAGGCCGTGTAGCTGCCGTTTGACATAGGGTCGTGCGCATATGTGCCGGTATGTATGCTTTCTATCCTGCTTGAGCCGAGCTTTACCGAGTATATCACGCTTTTATCATCGGCATCGCTGCTGCCGGTGGTCTCAGCGCCTGCCCAGACAAGCACCCCGTCTATAATGCAAGGCAGGCTTTGACCGTAGGAATTGTTGCTGAACATATGCAGCGTAGTAGTCTCAAGCGTATCAAGATCGCAAAGGAAAAGCTTATCCATTCTCGTCCCCGTGCGCTCTATCCAGGCTATATAATGCTCGTACAGCATAGGCTCAGGCTGGCCTGCATACACCGTTTTTATCACATTTACGGTATGCTGGGCATCGTCCCTCTTTACCGCGCAAAGCTTGCCGCCGCCATCAAAGCTGGCGTCAAGATACACTATCCAGGTATCGTTGAACTTTGGGAACATAAAATGCGTGTTCTCGCGCTGTATATCAAGCTTTTCGGCGCTTCTCAATTCGGGATCCCATATTATCAGGTCGCTCATAACGGCCTTGCCGTCAACGAGCTTGCCGCCGGTAAGCATGAGCTTGCCGCCGTAAAAGTACGGGTCGCCAAACCACTTGTAATCCTTTATCTCGTTGAACACAACTTCCGTTTCTGCGGCGTTGGCATCAAAAAGCTCCATAGGATTTGGCGTAGGCGTGGGGGCCGGCGTTGGCGCAGGCGTGGGCGTAGGCGAAAACGGAGCCCTGTAGCTTATGCCTATAAGCGGCAAAAGCTTGGGCAGTCCGACGAATATGACAAGCGCTATTACTGCGATTATGCCTAAAACGGTGCCGCTAAGCGCCAATATCGGCCCCCAGTTGCTTGCGCTGAGGCGTGAACGTCTTCTGCGGCTCCTTCTTCTTCTGTGATATCGTTTCATATGCACCGTATTCCGAGGTTGATGATAATAGTTTAATATAGTATAGCACAGCCTGTCATTTCCCTCAATGCGCCAAAATGTAAACATTGCCATTTATGTTTCAGGCAAATGTTGTTAACCGCTCAAAATGTGGTTATAATGATATACGATACATTTAATATAATTGATAAGGTGGGTCGTTTGTATTATGAAAAAACTGCTTTCGCTGATAGTGCCTGTGTATAACGAGGAAGAGGTGCTGCCGGCGTCTTATGAAAGAATGTCTGCGGCCATGGCGGCGCTTGAAGGCTATGATTATGAGATAATATATGTTAACGACGGCAGCCGCGACGGCACGATGAAGCAGCTTAGGAAGATAGCCGGCGAGCACGCCGATGTGCATGTGGTATCTTTTTCAAGGAACTTTGGGCATCAGCTTGCCGTTACCGCAGGAATGGACAGGGCAAAGGGAGACGCGCTTATAATAATAGACGCGGATCTTCAGGACCCGCCGGAGGTAATAGCCAGGCTTGTTGAAGCGTGGGAGCAGGGCGCCGACATAGCGTACGGCAAAAGGCTCAAAAGGGAAGGGGAGACGATATTCAAAAAGCTGACGGCGTTTTGCTATTATAGATTGTTAAACGCCATGAGCGCTTATCCGATACCGTTGGACACGGGCGATTTCAGGCTGCTTGACAGAAAGGTAGCAGACGTGTTCCTTAAGATGAGGGAGCATAACAGGTTTTTAAGGGGAATGAGCGGCTGGATGGGTTTTACCTCCGTTCCTGTTGAATATGTAAGGCACGAGCGGCAGGCAGGCAAAACAAAATATACGCTTAAAAAGATGCTCAGGCTCGCGTTTGACGGCATATTGGGCTTTTCATATAAGCCTATGTCGCTTGCGCTTTACTTTGGCTGCGCCGTTATGGGCGTAAGCCTTGTTGGCCTGATAGCGCTTATCGTGCTTGCTGCAACTATAGGCTGCGCGCCCTGGCTTTGGGCTGTGGATGCGCTTGTGCTGCTTAACGGCATAACGCTTGTAGCAATAGGAATACAGGGCGCATACCTTAACAGGGTATATGACGAGGTTCGCCAGCGCCCGCTTTACATAGTTGCCGAGGAATTGTAAGGCGATAATTGTGATATAATTTTGAATTATGGTAAATCTTGCATATTCGTATGCTTTTTTGGGGAGTATGCTATTGCATATTATCCCCTCTTTTTGTTAATATTATCCCAATGAGCGATAAAACCGGCACTTTAAGCCGTGTTTATAGTTTACCAATTTTTAGTTATGGAGGTACTGACATGTCAGTAAAGATTGGAATTAACGGCTTTGGGCGTATTGGCAGGCTTGTTTTGCGTATATGCTCCGAGGCTGAGGATATGGAGGTCGTTGGCATAAACGATCCGTTTATCAGCGCGGAGTATATGGCCTATATGACCAAGTTCGATACCGTACACGGAATATTTACCGGCGAGGTTTGTGAGCGCGACGGAAAGCTTGTTGTAAACGGCAGGGAGATAGCCGTTTATGATAAGATGAATGCCTGCGACGTGCCCTGGAACGAGTGCGGCGCGGAATACATAGTTGAATCCAGCGGCGTAAACACAGCCGCAGAAAAGGCCTCCGCCCACTTTGAAGGCGGCGCAAAGAAGGTAGTCATAACCGCGCCTTCAAGCGATGCGCCCATGTTCGTTATGGGCGTGAACAGCGATGAATATAAAAAAGAAATGAAAGTTGTTTCAAACGCAAGCTGCACCACCAACTGCCTTGCGCCGCTTGCCAAGGTGATACACGAGAACTTTGGCATTATAGAAGGCCTTATGACCACTGTGCATTCAATTACCGCAACGCAGAAAACCGTTGACGGCCCTTCAAAGAAGGATTGGCGCGGCGGCCGTGCTGCGGCTCACAACCTTATACCCAGCTCTACCGGCGCCGCAAAGGCAGTCGGCAAGGTAATACCGGACCTTAACGGCAAGCTCACCGGCCTGAGCATACGCGTTCCAACTCCGGATGTGTCCATAGTGGATCTTACCTGCCGCATAGAGAAGGGCGCAAGCTATGACGAGATAAAGGCGGTTATGAAGGCCGCAAGCGAGAGCGAGCGCTGGAAGGGCATAATCGGCTATACCGAGGAAGCCGTTGTTTCAAGCGATTTCTATTCGGACCCGCATATCTGCACGTTTGACGCTACCGCCGGCATAAGTCTTAACCCCAACTTTGTAAAGCTTATCGCATGGTATGATAACGAGTGGGGCTATAGCTGCAAGGTGGTCGATCTTATCAGGCATATAGCGCAGGTTGACGCAGAGTAAGCTGCTTATACGGGCCGTTTCTCTTGAGACGGCCTTTTTATATGCCCATATTTGAATAGCTGTGTATTGACAGAAGGAATATATATGATATCATTATGATATCTGATAAATGGGAGGTAAAATATGCTTCGCATAGAAAATCTTACTAAAGTGTATGGTCAGCACAAGGCTGTAGACTCGCTTTCGCTGCACATAGCGCCGGGGGAGATATATGGCTTTATAGGCCACAACGGCGCGGGCAAAACGACAACGCTCAAGGCTTGCTGCGGCATACTGCGTTTTGACGATGGGGAAATATATATAAACGGCAAGTCCATAAAGGAAGAGCCTGTGGCCTGCAAAAGGGACATAGCCTACATTCCTGATAATCCGGACCTTTACGAGTTCCTTTCCGGCATAAAGTATCTTAACTTTATAGCGGACATATTTGGCATATCCAAGCATGAGCGCGAGGAGCGGATAAATAAATACGCCGACATGTTTGAGCTTACGGGCGACCTTGCGCAGCCCATAAGCGCATATTCACACGGAATGAAGCAGAAGCTTGCGATAATCTCGGCGCTTATACATTCGCCAAAGCTGCTTATAATGGACGAACCGTTCGTAGGGCTTGACCCGAAGGCCGCGCACATACTTAAGGGCCTTATGCGCGAGCTTTGCGACAACGGCGGCGCGATATTCTTTTCAACGCATGTGCTTGAGGTGGCGGAAAAGCTTTGCGACAAGGTAGCCATAATCAAAAACGGCAAGCTCATAGTATCCGGTCCTATGGAGCAGGTGAAGGGAGACGCATCGCTTGAAAACGTGTTCCTTGAGCTGGAGGAAGAAAATGTTTAAGGCGCTTGTTAAAACAAGAATGGCGGCGCTGTGGGCGTCGCTTACGCGCACGCGGCGCTCCTCCAAAAACGATGGCAAGGCAAGATCCGGCTTAGCCAAGGTAGGCATGGCGGTATTGTTCATATACCTTGCCGTGGTGTTCCTCGGCATGTTCGGGGCCATGTTCGGGGCCATATGCGTGCCTTTTTATTCAATGGGCATAGCCTGGATGTATTTTGCCATTGCCGCAAGCATAGCGATGGTGCTGTGCTTCATAGGCTCGGTATTCACGGCGCAGAACCAGCTTTACGGCGCAAAGGACAACGAGCTTTTGCTATCCATGCCGGTAAAGCCCTCCGCCATACTGGCAAGCAGAATGGTAATGCTGCTGATACTGAACTATTTCTATGAAGCTTTGGTGGTACTGCCGGCCGCCGGCGTATGGATAATAAACAGGCTGCCTGTAAGCGTAGCCGGCGCATTGTGTACGCTGATAGCCTTTTTGATACTTCCGCTCATGCCGCTTACGTTAAGCTGCCTTCTGGGCTGGGCTATAGCCGCCATAACAGCGCGCATGAGGAATAAGAACATAATAAGCATAGTATTCTCGCTTGCGTTTATGGGGGCGTACTTCTACTTTTACAGCAACATACAACGCTATATAGAAAAGCTGGTTGCCTTGGGCTCGGATATTGCCCCCGCGTTTGAAAAGGCTGTGCCGCCGTTTTACTGGCTTGGCATGGCTTCGGCTGAAGGCGATATAGCAAAGCTTATATTGTTCATACTCTGCTGTGCGGTTCCGTTTGCCTTATTGTATATGGTGCTTGCAAGGAGCTTTATAGGCATAGCTACAGAAAAGCGCACCGCAGCAAAGATAAAGTATAAGGGTGGCCAGATGCATGTACGCAGGCCTATTGCGGGCCTGGTGGATAAGGAGATAAGGCGCTTTGCCGGCAACGCCATGTATATGCTTAATGCAGGCATAGGGCTTTTGATGATGCTGCTTGCCGTTGTGTTCCTTGCAATAAAGAGGGACGGCCTTATGGCGGCATTGCTCAGCGATCACAGGATAATGGAGGGCGCAGGCCCGTTTGCGGCGTTTATAATATGCATGCTGTGCGGCATGGTGCTGATATCCGCGCCAAGCATATCCATAGAGGGCAAAAGCCTTTGGATAATGCAGACGCTGCCGGTAAAGGGCTGCTCCATATTAAGGGCAAAGGCGCTTGCGCACATAATAATTGCTGAGCCGTTTGTTATAGTATCGTCTGTAGCCGCGGCGATACTGCTCGAACAAAGCTTTGTTATGGGCATTATGATAACGCTGCTTGCCGCCGTGTACACCATATTCACGGCATACCTTGGCGTGGTGGTGAATCTGCGCTTTCCAAGGTTCGATTGGATAAACGAGGTAACGGCAATTAAAAGCAGCATGGCGGTCATGCTGACCATGTTTATCGGTATGGCTGCCGTGGCGGTTCCGTTTGTGCCGTATGTAATTGCTTTTGCAAATATGAAGCTGTTTATAGGGCCCGAGCTGTATCTTCTGCTCTGCGCGGTGTTTTTCGGCGCAATGGCGGCGATAATGGATATTTATTTCAAAAAATCGGGCGGCGCCAGGTTTGAGTTTTTAAGCTGAAAAACAGTTTTTGCCACTAATCAAACTCTTCTTTTGGGCTAAACTATTACCGACCAATGAAAAGGAGGACGTTTGATATGACTTCCGATAAGAGCGGAAAGCAGACCATAGGTTGCCGCGTTACAAGCTGCCGTTACAACAGGGGCGGCTGCGATTGCGAGCTGAGCCGTATAGAGGTCGAGCCTCAGTGCGGATGCCACACGGGCGAACCCTGTGATGAGAGCCTTTGCGGCAGCTATAAGTCAAGGTAACTTATAAAGGTCAAAAAAGCGGGATCGTTCCCGCTTTTTTAGTTTGGCTTTAATGCTTATCCATGCAGCGCTTTTTGAAAACGCCAGCTATCGCGGCACATATCCTCTATCGTTTTTTCTGCGTGCCAGTTAAGCTCAAATTCCGCCTTTGAGGTATCAGCCCAATACGCCGCCAGGTCGCCTGGACGTCTGCCGGTCACTTTATATGGTATCGCCATGCCGGTGGCCCTTTCAAATGCGCGTACAAGCTCAAGCACGCTGGTTCCCTTTCCCGTGCCAAGGTTGAATATGGCTGTTCCCGTGTGCCTGCTTGCGTAGCCTAACGCCGCAACGTGACCCTTGGCAAGGTCAACAACGTGTATGTAGTCCCTTACGCCGGTGCCGTCTATCGTGGGATAATCGTTGCCGAATATATTCAGCGTTTCGCGTATTCCGGCGGCGGTCTGCGTTATGTAGGGCATAAGGTTGTTGGGTATTCCGTTTGGCCTTTCGCCTATTAGCGCGCTTTCGTGCGCGCCGATGGGGTTAAAGTACCTTAGCAGCACAACGGACATAGTATTATCGGCGTTTGCAGCATCCTTAAGCATCTCTTCTATAAAATACTTTGTCCTGCCATATGGGTTGGAGCAGTTGCCGGCAGGCATGCTTTCGGTATATGGCACAGGGTTCTCACTTCCGTATACCGTTGCTGAGGAGCTGAAGACAAAACGCTTGCAGCCGTGCTTTTGCATCGCTTCAAGAATGGTTATGGCGGAATCAATATTGTTTCTATAATATTTCAGCGGAAGCCTTACGGATTCGCCTACGGCCTTAAAGCCCGCGCAGTGTATAACGGAGTCTATATGCTGCTCGGAAAAAAGCTTATCCAATGCCAGGTTGTCTTTAACATCTATCGCGTAGCATGGCACAGGCCTGCCGCTTATATGTTCTATAGCCGCTATAACGTCAGGCGAGCTGTTTGAAAAATCGTCCGCTATAACGACGTCGTATCCGTGTTCTATAAGCTCGGCTGCAATGTGCGAGCCTATGTAGCCCGCGCCTCCGCTCAATAATACAGCCATTGTTTCAGCCCCCTTTTTAAGCTTTAATCATTATAGTGATTATAGCTATTATAGCCAAACGGCATGGTTTATACAATACCGATGTTTTTTGGCGCCCCTGAACTTGCAACATCAAATAGTGCAGCCTGAAAGAGCGCTTCAGAGGAACGATAATTGAAAATTATGCGGGGGCAGATTTCTGATACAATCCTCCACACGGCGCACGGAGGCGTCCGAAAGGCCGTTAAAGCTTTTCCATTTGGGGAAGAAGCGGCGGAGGAGGGAGCTCTGCTTTGCGTTCGTGCCGCGCTCGTCCGGCTTCTGCCTGAGCAGTATGCCAATCTGCGCCCTTTTCTCCTTCGTCAGGTGTTGAAATCGCCTATTTACTGTGCTGTACTCTTACTGAGTAATAGTAGACCTACCGGTTTTTGTTTGTGGATCTCAATTATATCACGTCTGCTATGGCTTTTATTTCTTTCCTATTTCATGTTACACTATTTTTATCTGCAATATAAGATTCCGCTTGCAATGCACAAAGAAATGTTGTATTATATTTGAGCGGCTTGCAGAGATGGCTGAGCTGGTCGAAGGCGCACGACTGGAAATCGTGTTTACGGGGAACCGTAACAAGGGTTCGAATCCCTTTCTCTGCGCCAAACAAAAAAGTACCCAATAAGGGTGCTTTTTTTGTTTATGTAATGAAAGAGGAAGGGATTCGAAGGGAACGGCGGAGCGCAGCGAGGCAAAAAAGCGTCCGGTGGACGTTTTTTTAGTTCCCCGGGCTGGCGGCGGCACTGCCCCAGTGCCGCCGGACGAATCCCTTTCTCTGCGCCAAACAAAAAAGTACCCGATAAGGGTGCTTTTTTGTTTATGTAATGAAAGAGGAAGGGATTCGAAGGGAACGGCGGAAAGGTTTTCAAGCCGCCCAGGAGCTCCTTTGCGCAGATGGTCGATCTTTCACGTTCCGAACGTTATTGCTTTTTACCCTCTTCCGCCGTGGGCCATGGAATAACCCCGCTGTATCCTGAGTTTACGGAAATAAGCTCGGCCGCTATGCTTATGGCGATCTCGGCGGGCGTCTGAGCGCCTATGTTGAAGCCTATCGGGCAGCGCACCCTGTCTATGCTCTGCTGCGAAAAGCCCGCAAGTCTCAGCCTTTCCCTCGTCCTTGCAGCCTTGTGGCGCGAACCTATGCAGCCTATATAGTGCGCATCGCTCAAAAGCACCTGTGCAAGCACCTCGTAGTCAGCCTCATGCCCGGGCGTCATTACAAAAACGGCGTCGCTCCTTGCTATATCTGCGTTTTTTGCAAGCGATGAAAAATCGCCCTGTATCAGCATGTCCGCTTCATTAAGGTATTCCCTGCTCAGGAGCGCCTCGCGGCTGTCATAAACATAAACCGGCAAGCCTATACTCTTAAGCACGGGCGTCAGCGCGCGTGCAACATGGCCCGCGCCGAATATCAATGCCCTTCCCTTTTTAGAAAGCGGTTCTATGAAAAGATCAAATCCGTCAAGCTTCTTATATACCGCAGCGCCGCAGAGCAAAGGTTCGACTATGCCCTTAAGCGCGCTTGGCACATCGCCGCCGGCTTTGGCTATATTTATGTCGCAAAGCCCTTCTCCGGTTATCCTGTATATAAGGAAGCTGTCCTCATTTTTGCCGGCCTGCTCGGCTATGCTGTTTGCAAGCTCAGCGTCAGCCGGTGTGAAATGCCTGAAATACACCTTCACATTGCCGCCGCATATCATGCCCATGTTACCCACTTCGGCTTTGTTAAGCGAGTAAGGGACTATCTCATTCCTTTTTGAAGCGAGTATCTCTATGCCCTTTTGCCTTGCGTTAAGCTCAACGCTGCCGCCGCCAACGGTGCCCAAAGTAGAGCCGTCTGCAAAGACCAGCATCTTAGCTCCGGCGCCCCTCGGCACGGAACCGGAGGCGGCTATTATGGAGCAAAGCACCGCGCCCTCTCCAGAACTAAGCCTTCTATAAAGCTCATTGAAAAGCTTTTGCATAAAGCGGCCCTACGCTTTCTTCCCGTTTGTTTTTTTGGCCTTGGCAGCAGCAATAAGGTCCGGAAGCTGAGCAAGCACTATCGCGCCGAACATTATCGCGCAGCCCGCAAGCTCGCGTCCGGTAAAGGTTTCCTTCAGTATCACCCAGCCCGCAAGCGCCGCAAAAACACTTTCAAGGCTCATCAGCAGCGAGGCTACGGCAGGCGCCGTATTCTTTTGGGCGATTATTTGCAGCGTGTAGCCGACTCCGCTTGACATCACGCCCGTGTAAAGTATTGGTATAATAGCATCGGCTATGTCCTGCCACGAAGGTATGTCGCCGTCTATCAGCATGAACACGGCGCTCAGCGCGGAGCATACAAAGAACTGTATGCAGCTCATCTTAACTCCGTCCACCTTGGGCGAAAAATGGTCTATCACCAATATGTGCGCGGTGTAGCCGAATGCGCATAGCAGCACCAGCGCATCGCCCTTCTGCAAAGAAAAGCCTCCCTTCATGCACAGGAAGTACAGGCCTATCACGCCGAGCAGCACGCTTATCCATATCGTAAAATGCAGCTTGCGCTTTTGGAATATGCCGCATATCGGCACGAACACTATGTACAGAGCCGTTATAAAGCCGGCCTTGCCCACCGTGGTATCGTTTATGCCAAGCTGCTGCAGCGCGCTTGCCACGGCAAGCACCGTACCCACGATAACGCCGCCTATTATAAGCGTGCGGCGAGATTTAGCGTCTGTCTTAGGTCTCTCCTCAGAGCCTGTTCCCCGCTTGGCCGCGCTTATCGCGATAACAGGCAGCAGCGCAATGCCCGCCGCAAGCGAACGCAGGGCATTAAATGCGTACGCGCTCATGCTGTCGCCTCCCATAGCCTGGAATACGAAGGCTGTACCCCATATGAGCGCGACAAGCACCAACAATAAATTGCTCGTAAACTGTTTCTTATTCATAATCGGTATTATAGCATATGCGGATTCACTTTTCTATTGTTTTCATGCCTTTTCCGGCGGTTGGAGTTTATTTATTGTGAATAATGTAGTATAATTTATTTAAACTGTTGCATTTATGCGGAGGCCGGATAAGTTATGCTCAATATAATAACAAAATATATGACAAACAATGATTGCTTTAAGGACAATAAGCCGCTTGCTCCGGCAGGGATAACCATACACAGCACCGCCGAGCCCGGCATGAGGGCCGGAGTGTGGTACGAGCTTTGGAACAAGCCCGCGTCCGAGCAAAACGGCAGAGAGGTCTGCGTACATGCGTTTATGGACGATGAGATAGTTATGCAGTATCTCCCCTGGGATATGCGCGGCTGGCACGCCGGCGGCAGCGATAACAATACCCACATAGGCATAGAGATATGCGAGCCTGCGGGCATGATATACGCCGATGATTTTGACATAACCGGTTATGACGCGGCGCGTTTTCAGCCGTATTTTGACAGGATATGGCAAAACGCCATAGAGCTTTGCTGCTATCTTATGAAAATGTATCCCGCCATCAGCATAAGCGAGATAACCAGCCACCATGAGGGTTGCTTGAGAGGGACAGCGAGCGCGCACCACGACCCGGAGCATTGGTGGAAGCTTCACGGCAAAAGCATGGACGATTTCAGAATGGCAATCAAAGCCAGATTGGAGGATAAATAAATGAAAATGCGCTTTGTTGACCTGCATTGCGATACTGTCGTATGCGAAGTTATGAGGGATGAGGAGCATAAAAACCTGCGCTCCAACCCCTCCGGCATGCTTGACCTTGACAGAATGAAAGCGGCGGGCAGCCTGCTGCAATGCTTTGCGCTATACGTCCCGCCTATGAGCAGGATAGCCAGCACCACGGGCGAGGCTGACGAGTGGGATTTCTTCAACGATGCCGCCGATTGTTACGACAGGCAGCTTGCCGCCAATCAGGACATTATACGGCCCGTAGGCAAATATGCCGATATAGAGAAGAACCTGCGCGAAGGCATCATGTCCTCCATGATGACGATAGAGAACGGCGCCCCGCTCGACGGCAGGATAGAAAGGCTTGACGAGATGTTCAAAAGGGGCGTAAGGCTCATAACCCTTACCCACAACCAGGAAAACAGCCTTGGCTACCCTAACCTTTCGGCTCCTGACAAGGGACTCAAGCCGTTTGGCATAGAAGCCGTTAAAAGGATGAACGAGCTTGGCATAATAGTCGATACCGCTCACCTGAGCGACGCAGGCTTCTGGGACGTTGTGAAGTATTCGTCAAAGCCGTTTACAGCCTCCCACTCCAACGCAAGGGCGCTGTGCAGCGTAATGCGCAACCTTACTGACGATATGATACGCGCGCTTGCCGATAAGGGCGGCATAGCAGGCTTGAACTTCGCCTCCGACTTCCTTGTTAAAAACACGAGCCATACCTACTGCGCGGATATAGCGCGGCATGCGCGCTACATGGCCGATAAGGGCGGCGTTGACATGGTGGCGCTCGGCAGCGATTTTGACGGCATAGACAGCGTGCTTGAGTTCAAGGGCTGCGAAGGCTTATACATGGTGGAAGAGGCCCTGAACCGCTGCTTCACCGCAGACGAGGTGGATAAGATAACTCATCTTAACGCCTTAAGGCTCATAAAAGAGACCGTAGGCTGATGCTATTTACAAACTTATTATAAATAAAAGGAGAAACGCTTATGGATGTATTTGAGGCGCTATCCGCTCTGACGACCAAGCCCGGCGTAACCGGCAACGAGGTTGCCGTGTCCGAGGTTGTCAAGGGATACTACAAGGCCTATACGGACGATATATTCATCGACCCTATGGGCAACACCTATGGCCGCATAGGCGACCACGGGCCAACGCTGCTCGTTCAGGCGCATATGGACGAGGTCGGTATGATGGTTACGGCCGTTGAGGATAACGGCATGCTGCGCATACGCTCCGTTGCGGGGGTGGACCCGAGGGTGCTTCCCGGCAGCGAGGTGCTCGTTCACGGTAAAAAGGTGCTTAACGCCGTTGTAGGGGCTATACCTCCGCACATTCAGCAGCCGGAGGACGCAGAGAAGTCATATTCCATAGACGAGCTTGTTTGCGATACCGGCCTTGATGCAAACGAGGTGAAGAGCCTTGTGCGAGTCGGCGACAATGTAACGTTTGCCCTGCTTCCGCCTATGAAGCTTAAGAATAACATAGTTGCCGGCAAAACGTTTGACGACCGCGCATGCATCACCGTAATGCTGGAGGCTATGGACATACTCAAGAAGATGAAGCTCGATTGCCAGGTGGTTTTCTGCGCTACCGTTCAGGAGGAATGCGGCGGCGGTGGAGCAAGGGCCAGCGTATGGAACGCAAAGCCGGATCTTGCCATCGCTATGGACGTTTGCCACGCGCCTACCCCTGGCACAAAGCAGTTTGACACGGTGCCCATAGAAAAGGTAGCCATAACCTGCGGCGCGAACATTCACCCGAAGATGTTCAAGCTGATAACAGAAGCCGCCGATGCGCAGAACATACCCTGGGAATACGATGTTGCCGTCGCTCACACCGGTACGGACGCATGGGATACCCAGGTACAGCTGGGCGGCGTGCCTACGGGGCTTATATCGCTGCCGCTGAGGTACATGCACACGAGCGTAGAGGTGATTTCCCTCACCACGCTTAAAAACTGCGCCAAGGTCATAGCCGGCGTCGCCGCAAGCCTGGGCGCGGATTGGGAGGAAAAGCTATGCTTAGACGATTAGAAGAACTTTCAAACATAAACGGCGTTTCCGGCGACGAAGGCAAGGTAAGGCGCTATATAAAAGAAGCCATAAAGGATATACCCAATGTGCAGATGAGGACCGATACCATGGGCAACCTTATCGTACACAAGAAGGGTCAGGGCCCGAAGGTAATGCTTGCCGCGCATATGGACGAGGTCGGCATGCTGGTGCTTGGCGTGCTAGATAACGGCCTTATAGCATACAGCCAAAGGGGCTTAGACCCAAGGGTAGTCGTGTCAAAGCGCGTTGTCATCGGCGATGATATGGTGGAAGGCGTTATAGGCGCAAAGGCCATACATCTGCAAACGCGCGAGGAGATGAAGGCCGCGCTTGCGCACAGCGAGCTGTTTGTAGATATAGGCGCAAAGGATAAGGACGATGCGCTGAAATATGTAAAGCCGGGCGACCATATAGCCTTTACCACCAGGTTCAAAAGGCTTGGCGAAAGCAAGGTGCTTGGCAAGGCGCTTGACGACCGCATAGGCTGCGCCGTGCTTATGGAGCTTATAAAGAACACATATGAATGTGACTTCTACGCCGTGTTCACCGTGCAGGAGGAGCTTGGCCTAAGGGGCGCTATGGCTGCGGCATACGCCGTGCAGCCCGACGCAGCGCTTATACTTGAAGGCACCGTTGCAAACGATACCCCTGACGCGGACGATGCTTCTTACGCAACAAAGCTTGGTGCGGGCGTAGCCATAACGTTTATGGACAGGGCGACGATCGTCAACCCGAACATGTTCAAGCTGCTGGCTGCCACCGCAAAGGAAGCCAATATAAAGTGGCAGCCGAGGCAGACCACATCCGGCGCAAACGACGCGGGCCCCATCCACCAGGCATGTGCCGGCTGCGTTGCCGGAAGCCTTGCGGTACCCTGCCGCTATATACACTCGCCCGCAAGCATTGCCGATATAAACGATATAAACAGCATGTATGCACTTGCGGACGCTTTCCTTAAAAACAAAAAATTCAATGAGGTGCTTTGATTTATGGATAAAATGATGATGATGGATATCCTTAAGGCCTATGGCCCTTCCGGCCGCGAGGCGCAGGCTGCCGAGGTCATAAAGCAGTACGTCGCCCCTTATGTTGACGAGGTGTATACCGACGCTATGGGCAGCCTTATTGCGCATAAAAAGGGCACGAGCGGCAAAAAGATAATGCTCAGCGCGCATATGGACCAGATCGGCCTTATAGTTGTGGCCATAGACGACAAGGGCTTTTTGCGCGTTTCAAACGTTGGCGGAGTGAACCCGATAATTGCCACCGCGCGCGAGGTCGTGTTTGAAAACGGCGTGAAGGGCGTTACCTACTTTGAGAACACCTCAAAGCACGGCGTAAACGAAGCCAAGATGAAGGAGCTTTATGTTGACATAGGCTGCACCAGCCGCGAAGAGGCCGAAAAGAAGGTTTCCGTGGGCGACATGGCAGTATATGTTACCAACTTTGTTGAAATGGGAGACAGAATCTCTTCAGGCGCTATGGACGACCGTATATGCTGCGCCGTAATGGCGGAAGCCATGAAGCAGATGAAGAGCGAGCATGACGTTTATGCCGTATTTACCGTTCAGGAAGAGGTCGGCTGCCGCGGCGCGGGCCCTGCCGCTTATGCGATAGAGCCTGACCTTAACATAAGCATAGACGTTTGCAGCGTGGGCGACATTCCCGAATGTGACAAGATGGCCGTGTCACTTGGCTGCGGGCCTACGGTTAAGGTAATGGATTCTTCGGTTATAGTTCCTCCGATAGTGCGCGCATTTATGGAAGCCGCCGCAGAAGAGGATAACATACCCTATCAGCGCGAGGTGCTTCGCGGCGGCGGAACGGACACCGGCGCAGTTCAGCGCACACGCCGCGGCATACTCTCAGGCTGCGTATCCATACCCACCCGTTATATACATACCCCCGTTGAAACCGTGGATATAAAGGATATAGACAACGCAGTCAGACTGCTTTGCGCATGCCTTAAGAGAAAGGAGCTTCCGCACAGATGATAGCAGAAAGGCTTTCGCGCCTGAGGGCGCTTATGCAGCAGAAGGGAGCGGGCGCATATTATGTGCCCACCGCCGACTTTCATCTTTCAGAATACGTCAATCCGTATTTCAAGTCCAGGCAGTACCTTACCGGCTTCACAGGCTCGGCGGGCACGCTTGTTGTGACGATGGACGAGGCTGCGCTTTGGGTCGATGGCAGGTACTTTATACAGGCTGAGGAACAGCTCAGCGGCGCCCCGGTAAAGCTCATGAAGATGGGCGAAGAGGGCGTTCCCTCAGTATTGGAATACCTTTCGAAGCTGCCCGAGGGGGCCGTTATCGGCCTTGACGGAAGGACCGTATCGGCCGCTATGGCGCTGCTCATGGAAAAGACGCTTTCCACAAGGAATATCACCCTTGAGCCTGACATGGATCTTGTCGGCGACATTTGGCCCGACAGGCCGCCGCTTCCAAACGCGCCGGTATATGTGCTTGGCGTGGACAGCGTTGGCGTAAGCGCAGCCGACAAGATAGCCGACATACGCCGCGTGCTTGTTGAAAAGGACGCGGATGCGCATGTTTTATGCACGCTTGACGATATCGCATGGCTGTTCAACCTTAGGGGCGGCGATGTTGAATGTAATCCGGTATTCCTTTCATACGCCATAATAGAGAGGGACGCCGCTTACATATTTGCCGACAAGAGCAAGTTCCACGCCTGCGTGCAGGAATATCTAAGGCAGCTCAACGTTACGCTTCTGCCGTATAACGATATATACGAATTTGCTTCTAAATATGATGAGGGCGACGCTATATTGCTTTCGACCGCTTCGGTCAACTATACCCTGTACGATAAGCTTTATGACAAGGCCATCATAATAGACGAAGAGAATCCCGAGCAGCTCAAGAAGGCCATAAAGAACCCAGTAGAGATCGAGAACATGCGCAAGGCGCATATAAAAGACGGCCTTGCCGTTATGCGCTTCATGCGCTGGGTAAAGGAAAACGTAGGCAAAGAGCCGATAAGCGAGCTTAGCGCCGCCGCCAAGATGGATTCCCTCAGGTTGGAGACGGAGGGCAATCTTGGCCGGAGCTTCAGCACGATATCCGCCTACGGCCCGCATGCCGCCCTGCCGCACTATGCGCCCACGGAGGAAAGCAACCTTGCCGTAGAGCCGCGCGGCTTCCTGCTTATGGACAGCGGCGGTCAATACTACGAAGGCACCACCGATATAACAAGGACAATAGCGGTAGGCCCGCTGACGGATACGGAAAAGAAGCATTTCGCGCTTGTGCTCAGGAGCATGCTCAGGCTTGCCAATGCCAGATTCCTTTATGGCTGCCGCGGATTAAACCTCGATATACTTGCACGCGGACCGCTGTGGGACGAAGGGCTTGACTTCAAGCATGGCACAGGCCACGGCATTGGCTATCTGCTCAACGTGCATGAAGCCCCCAACGGTTTCCGCTGGAAGATAGTGCCGGAGCGCGTGGATTCCTGCGTGTTTGAAGAGGGCATGATAACCAGCGATGAGCCGGGTATCTACATAGAGGGCAGCCACGGCATACGCACGGAAAACCTTATAGTATGCCGCAAGGGAGAAAAGAACGAGTACGGCCAGTTCATGTACTTTGAAACGCTCACTATGGCGCCTATCGACCTTGACGCGATAGACCCAAGCTACCTCAACGATACCGAAAAGCAGCAGCTTAACGATTATCACAAGCTCGTATACGAAAAGCTTTCACCCTATATGGACGATGGCGAGCGCGAGTGGCTCAGGAAATACACAAGGGCCATATAAGCAAAAACGGATATATAAAAGAGGCGAGAGCAATGCTCGCCTCAGAGAATGTCAAAAAGTGGCTGAACGCCACTTTTTCGAGTTTTCACGGGTTTTGCCTCTCGCTAATGCTCCCGGGCGGCAAAACCCGCAAGGTATGAAAACCTTCAGGCTTCAGGTGTTTACCTTTCCCTCAAATACGCCTCAAGCTTTTTCTTAATGCGCTGAAGCGCATTGTCAACGGTCTTTGGCCCGCGGTCGAGGGACAGGGCTATCTCCTGATAGCTTCTGCCCTCAAGAAACAGCTCAAGCACGTTTTTTTCAAGCGGAGTCAGCATTGTGTTGAGCATATCGGTCATATCCTCCATGCTCTCCCTGCTTATAAACAGCTCTTCCGGATTATCCTGGTGCGAAGCGGGCATTGTGTCCATCAATGTACGCTCTCCATCGTCCTCGTTTGTCCTGTAAAAAGATATATATGTGTTCAGCGGGGCATGCTTTTTTCTTGTGGCCTGCTTTATGGCCGTTATTATCTGGCGCACTATGCATAGCTCCGCAAACGACCTGAAGCTCATATCATGCCCGGGGGCATAGTCGCGCACGGCCTTATATAAGCCTATCATGCCCTCCTGAAGCAGATCCTCCCTATCGGCGCCGATAAGAAAATATGGGCGCGACTTTATGCGCACAAGGTTCTTGTACCTTTCGCAAAGCACCTCGTCCGCCAAGGCATTGCCCTCTCTTGAAAGGGCAATAAGCTCCTCGTCGCTAAGCCCGTCAATATTCAGCTCTTTTCTTTCAGCCCCGTTCTCCACCTTGCGCTCAGCCCTTCTTTATCCCGTCCTGCCTGCGTTTTTCAAACATAAGTATCGCCGCCGCAACCGAGGCGTTGAGCGAATCTATAGGCCCGAACATAGGTATAGACACAAGGAAGTCGCACTTTTCCTTTACTAACCTGCTTATACCGTCCCCCTCGCTGCCTATGACGAGCGCAAGCGCGCCGTCCATTCTGGCGGAAGCCATAGCCGTGCCGGACATGTCCGCTCCGGCTATCCAAAGCCCCTCGTCCTTCAGCCTTGCTATGGCGTTTGCTATGTTGGCCACCTTTGCAACGTGCGCATACTCTATCGCGCCCGCGCTCGCCTTTGTTGCGGCCGCGGTAACGCTTGCAGCTCTTCTTCTTGGTATTATCACGCCATGCGCGCCTGCGCATACGGCGCTTCTTATTATCGAGCCAAGATTATGCGGGTCCTCTATCCCGTCAAGTATTATTATAAACGGCTTTTCGCCCCTCTCCCTTGCAAAGCTGAGCATGTCCGCTATCTCGCAGTACTCTATGCCCGGCACCTTGGCGACTATCCCCTGGTGGTTGCCTGTCTTTTGTCCGTGGCCAAACGGCAGGCAAAGCTCGTCCAGCTTTTCGCGGCTGACCTGATCCACCCTTATGTTGTTGTCCCTTGCAAGGTTGATTATCTCCCTTAAGGAGCCGTCCACATCCTTAGTGACGAGTATCCTGTCTATACTCCTGCCGCTGCGCACGGCCTCGCGCACGGCGTTTCGGCCCATTATCAGGTACGGCAGCTCGTCAGCCTCTGCATTGGGATTGCTTTGCGCCTGCCTTTCTCTTGCCTTTATGCTGTCTTCCTCTTTTTTGGCCCTGTCAAAGCGGCCCTCGGCATTGTCCCGCTTTTTATAATAGGGCTTGCGCTCGCCGTCTCCATCTTTATCCCTGTTGTAGCTATTATGATTATTATAGCTGTTTTTGTTGCCGTAGCTTTTTTCTCCGGCTTCGGGCCTTCTGCCTCCCCTCTCTTGACGGCTGGCATACGTTACCGGCTTTCCGTCGCGGAATATGACCTCGTTATCATTCCTTTGTTCGCCGCGCCTGTAGTTGCGGCTGTCTCTGTACTGAGCCATGCTGTATCTCCTTATGTTTTGTCAAATGCAGTTTTCGCGTGCAAACCGCGTTATTTCGGCGTCGTCAGCCCCGTATGAGGCGAGCGCTTTAAGCTTGTCGAGCGTTGCGCGCATCGCTTCGACTTTTCCGCAGCTCATCTTGCCCTCAGGACAAGCGCCCGCTATGCAGGAAGGCCCGCTTTTTGCAAACAGGGCCGGCGCCTCCCTCAGGCACATGCCTAACATCGCCCACGCGAGCGCCCGTATCTCCCATTGCGCCCTGTTGCAGCAGCGCAGGGAGAAAAAGTGCATAAGCTCCCTTGCGTTCATGGTAAACACCATGCGCGTCTCCGCCCCGTTTGGCAGCAGGAAGCGCGCATCCTCGGCAGGTATGCCCCTTTCGAGCCAGCCCTGATAAAAGGCCTGGCACTGCTCCACCTGCGCTATGTACTTAAGCTCGGCTTCCTCGCCAAGCGCCCTTATCGACGGGGGAACTATAAAGTCCAAAGCGTCCTTTTTCACATACCTTTGCGATTGCACGGAAAAGCTTGCTATCCTGTGCCTTGTTATCTGCGCAAGCAGTGCCCTGCTCACGCCCTGCGCCGCAAAGGTAAAGGATGCATGCTCAATTGGCGAAAGATGGCCCATAGATAAAATCCTGCTTATGAATTTTTCGCTTTTACCTTCCACAGCCTCTTTAAGCGAAAGAATGTCGCTGTCGCTATAGCATAATCTTCCGGCAAGCGCTATTGCCGTTTCAGGCTCCGGAGTGTGGCAAAGAAGCAGCGCTTCAAGCTGTTTTTCAGGCATGATCGTTATCCTTTCTTTATAGTACTTATTATCCTTAACAGTTAGTATGGCATGTTTTGCCCGCGGTTTTAGCCAAGCATAAGCTTCATAAGCTCTGTAAGCCTATCATCTCTTCCGCAAAGGAAAAGATAGCCTATAAGCGCCTCAAGCCCAGTAGCCGTCCTGTAGTCCGCTATGCTCGCATTCTTTGCTACCGTTCCCATATGAGAATTTCTTCCGCGCTTATATATGCCAAGCTCCTCTTCGCTCAGCATAGGCTCTATCCTTCTGAAGGCCTGCGCCTGGCCGCCGGCGCACACGCGCTTAGCGCTCATCAGGTGCAGCTCATGCACCCTTGCGTCAACATCGGATACCAGCATGGTACGCACATAAAGGTCAAACACCGTGTCCCCAATATAGGCAAGGTTGAGTATGGGAAGCTGAGCCGGAGCCTTATGCGCGGCCGCCGGCAAAGCCGAACGTATCATGGCAACTATAGTGCCTGTTGAATCAAAAGCCTGTTCCATCTAATATATTATAATCTCAGCCTAAAGCGAAAGCAAGAAAAAGGGAGCGCACCGGCAAAAAAAGGTGTAGGTTTGTCCAGGATGCCTGACAAACCTAAATGATCTTATATTGCGGATAAAAACAGCGCAGGTGACTTTTGCTGCCCTATATTGTAGAATAAGGAGTAATTACCTAATTATATGATTTGTAAGAAAGGATTAACGCAATGGCTTTGATAGAGAGGATAAGCGCGCAGCGCTTTAGCACGAGCAAATGGAGCGGCGGCAGCACAACTGAGCTTTTTATTTGGCCTAAGGACGCATCCTATGCCGAAAGACGCTTCAATATAAGAATAAGCACAGCTACAGTGGACATAGAAAGCAGCACCTTTACAAGGCTTGAAGGCGTAACGCGCTGCATAACGCCGCTTGGAGCCGGTTTTACGCTGACTATAGGCGACGGAGAGCCAGAGTTTATTCTGCACGGGGTAGTAAAGCGCTTTAACGGAGCTGAGAACGTAGCTTGCGCGGGCGGAGGCCGCGACCTCAACCTTATGTTAAAGGGAGCCGAGGGCGAGCTTGTTATGCTTAAAACAGGAGAAGCGCATAGAATAGAGCGGTGCGAGTTTGTGTTTGCATATAGCGTGGAGGGAGGAAAACTCAGCTTTGGCGATGCATATATACATGCCGGAGCGGGCGAGTTTTTCAGGCTGACATCCGATAAGGAAGAAACGGTGAATCCAAACGGGGAGACAGCGATATTTTGCTGCAAAGCAGGCAAATGATGTTGCTTTTTGCCTGCAAACGCCATCCATATACGCGCTGCGTTTGAACGGCGGGATCCATAGCAGAACGAAGAATACTGCTTGGCGGCTGATTTTGAAATAGAATCCGCTGCGCGGCAGTGCGGCACATAAAAGGTCGCAGCGCTGAGCTGAGCTTGGGCGGCTATGGCCTGCCGCATGAGAGTTAAACCCCTGTCTCGCTCTTGCAAATTGATGGTAATGAACGCCAATATATCAATAAGGTCAAGAGAAATTGAATACAATTAGAGAAATTGAATACAATTATATTATATAAATAATTAAATATATTGCATTTTGAGCGTTATTTGATAAAATAGTAATCAACATATTGTATGCTTTCGACGCGTATGTTAAAGCGTATTCGTCTGTTGCCTACAATAAAAGCTAAAAGGAGGAAAAACAATGAAGAAATTCATCGCGTTGCTTATGGCTGCGGCTATGGTTTTTGCCATGGTAGCCTGTAACAGCAACACCAACACTCCCGACATCGATGTGCAGACCCCTGAACCCGTCGATACGTCGGTCATTCCGAGCGAGCCTGGCACTCCTGACACGCCTGTTGACGTAGAATACGTCCGCGGCGACGATGAGGAGAAGTATCAGGCTGCTCTTGGCGAGTACGAAGAGCTTATGGCCGCCGCTAAGGCTGCCGCCACCAATGACGAGCGCTTTATGCTCTATGCCCAGGCTGAGGCCCATCTGCTTGAGTCTGCCGTCATGATCCCGAACACCACCCAGGGCGGTGCTTACACCATCAGCCGCGTGGCGTACAGGACTATCCCCTATGTACAGTGGGGCAACGACGACGACCGTCTGAAGAGCATGGTCATCAGTGACGAGTTCATCACCAAGGAAGAGCGCACCGAGCTGGTAGCTGCTTGGGAAGCTGCTCTTGCCGGAGGAGCCGCCTATGATCCCGCTACCATACTGACCAGCAAGGGCCACACCCTCCAACAGGATTACACCACCACCTTCCAGACCGCTCCTGTAACCATCGACTGGCTGAACACCTCTTCCCAGTCCGATACCGAGATCACCGTCAACTGCGTTGATGGTCTTGTCGAGTACGATAATCTTGGCAGCATGCAGCCCGCCCTGGCGGAGAGCTGGGAGTCCAGGATAAATGATGATGGCACCGAGACCTATACCTTCCACATCCGCAAGGGCGTGAACTGGTATACCTCTGAAGGCACCAAGTATGCTGAAGTTACCGCTCACGACTTTGTCGCCGGTTTCCATCACATGCTTGATACTCAGGCCGGTCTTGAGTGGCTGATCGACGGCGTTGTTGTCGGCGGCACCAACTACTATGCCAACGGCGGCAGCTGGGACGAAGTCGGCTACAAGGCTATTGATGATTACACCCTCGAGATCACTCTTGAGAAGCCTATCTCCTACTTCATGACCATGCTTACCTACTCCTGCTTCCTGCCCATCTGCGACTCCTTCTATCAGTCGCACGGCGGCGTCTATGGCGTAGAGGAGTATGCTACTGCTTCCGCAGATACCAACACCTACACCTTCGGTAAGTCTGAGGACGTCGCTTCCCAGGTTTACTGCGGTCCCTTCCTGCTCCAGAAGCTGCAGAAGGATTCCGAGATCTATATCGTAAAGAACAAGGAATACTATGGCGCTGACAAGGTAACCCTTAACAGCATTAAGTGGGTATTTGATAATGGCGAGAACCCCGACGCTCTGTACAACGATGCAGTCGCCGGTACCTATGCCGGTATCGGCCTTACCGTTTCCTCCGGTCTGCTCGACAAGGCCAAGGCTGACGGTAACTTCGATAAGTACTCCTACATTTCCGACACCACCAGCACCACCTACTTTGGCGGTCTGAACATCAACCGCGGCACCTTCGCTCTTGAGAGCGGCACCGTGGCTTCCCCCAAGACCGAGCAGCAGAAGATCGATACCGATACTGCTCTGAACAACAAGCATTTCCGTCAGGCTATGCAGTATGCCTTTGATAAGGCCACCGTCAACGCCACCAGCCGTGGTGAGGAACTTGCCTGCACCAACCTGCGTAATATGTACACTCACCCCGAGTTCGTAAAGCTCGAGAATGAAGTTACCGACAAGGATGGCCATACCTTCCCCGCCGGCACTCTCTATGGCGACATGGTACAGTACTACTGCGAGCAGTACGGCATGCCCATCGATGTGCATGACGGCATAGACGGCTGGTATCATCCCGAAGAGGCCAAGGCCGCTCTCGAGGCTGCCAAGGCTGAGCTGGGCGACAGCGTCACCTATCCTATCTACATCGACGTAGTTTACTACTCCGCTTCCGATGCTCAGACTGCTCAGGCCAACGCCTATAAGTCCGTCATCGAGGGCACCCTTGGTGCTGAGAATGTAGTCGTCAACCTGGTTGAGGCTACCACTCCTGAGGATTACTATGCCAGCGGCTACCGCGCTTCCAACGGCGAGGCCGGCAACTACGATATGTTCTACGGCTCCGGCTGGGGTCCTGACTTTGGTGATCCTTGCACCTACCTTGACACCTTCCTTGGCGAAGGCGCTGGTTACATGACCAAGGTCATCGGCGTGTTCTAATACCCAAAGGGTTGTTTATGAACTGACCGCAGGGGAGGAGGCTTCCTCCTCCCCTGTAAATAGTTTAATTCGAATTTTAGTCTTCTTCTTGAAAACATTACATAGTATAAAACATTGGCTTAAGCGAAGCTGCATAGGTAAGTCACGTGCCTTTGCATTGAGAGAGCGCTTTGCTAAGCTTGATATCCCGTTTAGTTTATACCTTTAACTATCATAACGAGAGGGAGAATACAGCGTGATACTGTATTTATACGGATACGATTTATGAAAAAATATATGTTAAAGCGTATACTGTTCTCGATCTTTTCTCTTCTTGTTGTGGTCATGGTGGTAATGTTTCTGGTGTATACCTGCATACAAAGGAACGTTATATTCCAGACTGACGATGTATGGAATAAGAAAAGCAACAACGACAGGGTGGTGTACGAATATGTTCAGTATCAAAAATACGGATATCTGAACTATACCGACTACACAACGTTCATCAAGAATAAGTATACCGCGATCTATGGGGATGATTATTATACCCAGTCCGACTATTTGGCGGATAAGAATGCCATTCAGTTTGCCGAAACCTTCCAGGAAAATGAATCCGTGCAGGAGTTCATAAATGAGTACGGCTCCAAGAATGGGACCAGCATTAAGTATCTGCCGCCCATAAAGTATAAATCCGGCAAAACCAAGCCCGGCGGAACAGGCTATCTTCTTGCCGTGCATGAAAGAAGCGTAGTACTGCGTCTGCTTGACTACATTGCCGGCTTCATCAGCGTTGAAACAACAGATATGATAGAGGATCCGAATTTGACAGATCGCTATATTCGCGTGGAAAAGGATCCGTATTCCGGATTCTACGCTGTTGTCGGTTCGGGTACGAAACATAAATACCTTCTGTACTTTGACGACAGGTTCCCGTTCATGCACCAGAACTTCATACATGTGAACCTTGGCGTTTCCTATACGACCTACCGCGGCCAGGAGATAACCTCCGTAATGAACACGCCTACGGGCGAGCTGCGTGTGCTTAAGCAGCAGTATCCGACCATGATAGGCACGGACGAGTATGTTGATACGGCTATCGATTTTCATTCGCTTTCATATAACACCGGCACTGTGAGCGACACGGAAAAGGAGCAGTTTACCGACAACTACACCGTGTATTCATACAAGCGCACCGGCCTTTCAACGATAGAGAACTCCTTCGTAATAGGCATTATCGCGACTATCCTTCAGTACCTGCTGGGCGTGCCGCTTGGCATACTGATGGCAAGGAAGAAGGACGGACTTGCCGATAAGATCGGAAGCGCGTATATAGTGTTTATTATGGCGGTTCCGAGCCTCGCGTACATATTCATGTTCGCAGCCATAGGCACTACATTGTTTGGCCTGCCGTATAAGTTTGCCAATGCTGAGGTTAAGATACTGGCATATGTGCTGCCTGTTATCTCGCTGGCGCTGCCGTCCATCGGCAGCCTGATGAGATGGACCAGGCGATACATGATAGACCAGATGAATTCGGACTATGTTAAGTTTGCCCGCGCAGAAGGCTTGTCTGAGCGCGAGATATACAACATACATATTTCCAAGAACGCCATGATACCGCTTGTGCATGGTATACCGTCTAACATAATTTTCTGCCTGACAGGCGCGCTGGTAACTGAGCGTGTGTACGGCGTCCCGGGCGTAGGCCGCCTGCTTATTGATGCAATAAACCAGCATGATAACGGCGTTGTTGTTGCGGCAACGGTGTTCTATACCGCGCTGTCGCTGATATCGCTCATACTTGGCGACGTGCTTATGGCTAAGTACGACCCGAGAATCAGCCTGTCATCGGAGGGAGGCGGAGGAAGATAATGAATACTGAAATGGATAACAAAAGGATTCAGGAAATCGATCCGTCCCTGTTCCGCTTTGTCGGCAACGACACGATTTCCTCAGAGAAGATAATCGCGCCGCGCTATTCGTACTGGCGCTCCGTTTTCCGCGTGTTCTTCAAGAGAAAGCTGAACATATTCCTCATATTCATGTTCGTGCTGATAATGCTCAGCTCGTTCCTAATGCCTTCGCTGTGCCCTTACGACCAGTTTGAGAACGTTACAAATCCGGCCACCTTCAACCTTAGCCCTGCGGCTGCAATGAAGTACTTTGGCGGATTCTCGCTCAAGTGGCTGTTCGGAACCGGCTCCGTGGGCAACTCGATATTCTATGGCATATTCGCTTCTGCAAAGACCTCGTTGCTGCTGGCAATAATCTGCGCGGCGATAAATATGACCGTAGGTATAATAATGGGCGCCATATGGGGTTACTCCAAGAAGTTTGACGCTGTTATGCTGGTGATATACAACATAGTGGCCAACGTGCCTTACCTGCTGCTCATATCGGTTCTGGTATATATTGTTGGTTCCGGCTTCGGAAGCTTCGTGTTCGCGCTGACCATAACGGGCTGGATGGGTATAGCCTACTTCTTCAGGACGCAGGTCATGATAATCCGCGACCGCGAGTATTCTCTCGCATCCCGCTGCCTTGGCACGCCTATTACCCGCGTGATATCAAAGAACATACTCCCGTTCCTTACCAGCGTAATAACCACCCTGCTTGCCACGGAGCTGCCTTCCTACATTTCCAGCGAAGTGTACCTCAGCTTCATAGGCATAGGCCTCAGCGCAACGGTGCCTTCCCTGGGCAGGATGATATCAAATGCACAGACTGCCTTTATCACATTCCCGTGGGCATTCTGGCCGCCTGTTGCGATATCGGCGCTGATAACCATAATACTCTACATACTTGGGCAGAACCTGGCAGACGCCACAGACCCGAGAACTCACATGTGATAAAGGGGATAAGCATATGGAAAGCATGAAAGATAAAAAGGTGCTGCTCTCCCTTAAAGATGTCGAGGTCAAGTTCAATGTGCGCGGCAGGATACTGACCGCCATAAGGAACGTATCGCTTGACGTTTATGAGAATGAGTCGCTCGCTATAGTCGGTGAGTCCGGCTCCGGCAAATCGGTGCTTACCAAAACGTTCGCCGGTATGCTTGAGACAAACGGTTTCATCTCAAACGGCTCAATAATACTGGCCGATGATGAGATATCCCAGACCACCGTAAAGATGACTCCCGCCAAATACAGGCAGGTCAAAAGGTTCAACGATATGCTCAACAATTACTCCGTGCTTGAGCGCGGCTCCAAGGAGTATAACGAGTACCTTGAAAAGACCAGGGAGATACAAGCTGCCCAGTCGCTTAGTCAGGACGAGGAAGCCGACTATGCATCAAGAAGGAAGAAGCTTAGCGACGATATAGTTGACCGTAACAACTACCTGCAAACTCTTGACCACAAGAGCGAAGAGGACGCGCCCGAAATAGAGAAAACCAATGCCCGCATAAAGGAAATGACGGAGCAGAAAAAGGCGCTTGAAAGGGAGCAGAAGGAGCTTGTAAAGACCCGTAAGGCCGCTTACGAAGCCGATTCAAAAAGGCGTGAAGCTGACCAGAAGAGGCTTGAGGAACTTAAACGTCTGCGCGAGGAAAAGATCGCCAAGCTGGATAAGGAAGGCAATCCTAACGGCCTGAGCGACGAGGTGATAGCGCGCAACGAGAGGATAGCTTATGAGCTGCTGCTGTCTATAGACAGGTATCCGTTGCGCTCAAAGATTAAGTTCATTCCCAAGCTAAACAAGGCCTTTAAGACCGCCATGTGCATAGGCGAGGACCTTAGCAGCTCGGAAGTTCTTAACAAGATATTTGAGGTCGCAGCATTCCGCGTGGAGTTCCGCTCCCTTGATAAGGAAAAGCAGGAGCTTAACGGCTATGCCATAATAGACTGCGCAAAGGTCAAGTACACAAACGACTGGCAGAGGATCCGCGGCCGCAGGATTGCTACCGTTTTCCAGGATCCTATGACGTCGCTTAACCCGGTCATAACAATAGGCAAGCAGATAATGACCGTTATACTCAAGCATCAGCAGTGTTCCGCTGAAGAAGCTAAGAAGCGTACCATAGACATTATGGGCAAGGTAGGCATACCTGAGCCTGAAAAGCGCTTCAACGACTATCCATTTGAGTATTCCGGCGGTATGAGGCAGAGGATCGTTATAGCGATAGCGCTTTCCTGCCAGCCGAAGATACTTATTTGCGACGAGCCTACCACCGCGCTTGACGTTACCATACAGGCGCAGATAATAAAGCTTATCAAGGATCTGCAGCATGAGCTGGGCTTTACCACCGTTTACATCACGCACGACCTTGGCGTTGTTGCCAACGTTGCTGAGCGCGTTGCGGTGCTGTATGCCGGCCAGATAGTTGAAATAGGTACCGTTGAGGAGATATTCTATGATCCTCGCCACCCGTATACCTGGGCGCTGCTTTCAAGCTTGCCTCAGCTTTGCGAAAAGGGCACAGACCTGTTCTCTATACCCGGCACTCCGCCTTCGCTGTATAACAAGATCAAGGGCGATGCCTTTGCCCCAAGGAACAAATATGCCATGGCAGTTGACCTTGAGGAAGAACCGCCCATGTTCAAGGTAAGCGAGACCCATTATGCAAAGACCTGGCTTCTCGATCCTCGCGCACCCAAGACCGAGGCTCCGAAGAATATCCAGAATTTGCATGAGAAGATGGAAAAATCCTATGTGGAATTTGAAGCGTAAGGAGATAGCGTATGGAGAACACTGAAAAGAAAGTATTGTTGTCAATACAAAATCTGGACGTTGTCTTCAACAAGGGCAAAAAGAATGCTTTCAAGGCTGTGGATAACGTTAGCTTCGATATCTACAAGGGCGAAACGCTTTCCCTTGTGGGCGAGTCCGGATCGGGTAAGACCACTATAGGTCGCGCGATAATAAGGATAAACCCATGCTCCGCCGGTTCAATATACTATGACGGCAAAAAGATATCCGGCAAGCTTTCAAAGGCTGAGGATAAAGAGGTTATCCGCAAGATACAGATGATATTCCAGGATCCTGCGGCCTCGCTTAACGAGCGTGCGACGATAGAGTATATCATATCCGAGGGCCTTATCAACTTCCACCTTTATAAGGACGAGAAGGAAAGAATGGCCAAGGTCGAGAAAATAACCGAAGAGGTCGGCCTTCTGCTGGAGCATCTTACAAGGTATCCGCATGAGTTTTCAGGCGGCCAGCGCCAGCGCGTAGGCCTTGCCCGCTCGGTGGTAATGGAGCCTGAGTTCATAATAGCAGACGAGCCTATATCCGCGCTTGACGTTTCTATTCGTGCGCAGGTGCTTAATCTGCTTAAAAAGTTCCAGCAGGAGCGCGGGCTGACATATCTGTTCATCGCCCATGACCTTTCCATAGTCCGCTTTATAAGCGACAGGATAGTGGTCATATACAAGGGCCGTATAATGGAGATAGCGGAGACTGAGGAGCTGTTCCATTATCCGCTGCATCCGTATACAAAGTCTCTTATGTCGGCCATACCTGTGCCTGACCCGATAATTGAAAAGCGCAAGAAGCTGTTTGTCTACGATCCTTCAATGCACGACTACGAAAACGAGAAGCCGGAGCTTGTGGATATAGGAAACGGGCATTTTGTGTTCGGCAGTCAGAGCGAGATTGAAAAGTACAAGGCTGTAAGGTTCGGCAGGAACGATAAATAATACCAAGCTATACAAACAGCTAATCGTTTCTGATTAGCTGTTTGTTGTTTATGTGAAGATGAAAGACGATAAAATTGTTGTAAGTGTAAAGCACAAAACGCTGAGGATAATATGCTTCGCCATATCCGTTGTGGTCGGCATAGGCGCTTTTTCCTATGCGATATGGAAAATAACGAATAAGGAGCCTGATTATTACGAGATAAAGGCGGACCCTGACGAAGCCGTGCCGCTGTATGCTAATGGAATAAAGCTGACCTGCTACTTTGGCGGCCAAAGCGGGGATATAAAGACAGGAATGGCGGAGGCCAGGACCGCATACAGCAATTCGCTGAAATGGATATATCAGCTTCTTGATGCTGACCAGACGCATGAGGGCTTTATAAACATAGCCACGATAAACCAAAGCCTGGGCCAGGAGATAAAGCTGCCCAAGGAGCTTTTTGGAATACTGAAGGACGCATATGAGCGCACATGCGAGCAGAACGGATACAATATGTTTGCAGGCGCATTATATGAGGAATGGAACAGCATACTTGTGCTGCAGGAGCCTGGGGAATACGACCCGCTGATAAATGAAAGCGAGAGGGAGCGCATAAAAAGAATAGCTGAGGCGACAGCCGACCTTAGCAATTTTTCGTTCGATATAATCGATATAGAAACGCATACCGTGCGCATAAGCGTATCAGATAAGTATATGCAACTTATAAAAGAGCTTGAGCTGAGCGGCACGATAGTAGACCTTAATGCCCTAAAAGAAGCATATATGCTTGAATACATAGTGCCGCAGCTTAACAGGGCCGGCTATACAAGAGGATATATCACGACCGAAAGCGGCTTATCCTACGCGCTTAAGGAGAATACGGACGGGCATTACTTTTTATACGGCACGGATAACGGCAGGATAGAGCTTGCGGCCTCTTTGCCAATGAGCGGCGGCTCGGCTTGCTGCATGTTCAGGGCGTTCAGAATGAGCGAGGGGGAGCTTGGCTATTACACAATAGAAAAAGACGGCGCAGCAAGGCTGAGACATCCGCATTTTTCTGCGATAACGGGCGAAGAGTACGATACGTTCATGTCAAGCTGCGTAATAAGCTATGATGGCGACATTGTCGACGCATGCGCAAAGAGCATGGCATTGTACGCATATGCAAATGAAGACGATGCGGCCGCTATTATAAAAGCAAACGGAAGCGGCAGCACGGTAATAGCGTATACTACGCAGCTTGGGCCAAAGAAGGTTTATGTTGCCGCGGACGATGCCGAAAGCATAGTGCCTGCTGAGGACAACGGCTATTCAATTAAAGTGCTAAGCAGGGATTAGCATGTCGCCCTCACCAAGGTGCGCACCTGCCCATCACATTTCGCTATATTCTGCTATGCCGCTATCGGCATAAAGCGCACTGCTATGCTTTAATCTGAGACGAACTGTGCTTTGCAAATACACAGCAGTAGCTGTGCATATATGAAAAAACTATAGTGCGCAGAGGAACTGCGGCATATGATTCCCCAAATAAACAAGCGGAGGCCTTTACATGAGCTTTTATACGGATGCATTGATAACCGATTTTGCTGATGCCGCTTTTAAGAGGTGTTTCAGGCAATACTTTGCCGAATTGGGCATAGAAGTCAGGGATTGGGACGGGCTTTTTGAAGAAATGAACGCGGATTCGGGCAACGAGGCTTATATCCGCACCGATGCCAACGGAAACGTTATAGGCTTTATCCAGTTTATACCCATCAGGTTTACAAGCTGGTTTTTTGAGGAGGTTTGCGGCTTTATACGGGAGTTTTGGATATCGCCAGAATACCGCGCCAAGGGCCACGGCACGGAGCTGCTTGCTTTGGCCGAAAAACGCTTTGCGGACAATGGCATCTATACTGCCATTCTTACTACCGAAACTGCCGAACGATTTTATAGCGCGCATGGCTACGTCAGAGCTGCTGGCTGTAAAGCGAAAAACAATGACCCTGTGCTTATAAAAAGGCTTTGATTATACGCCTTATTCACGCGGGATATTATGCCGGCGATTATCGCCATCAGCACTGTTGTAACGGGCAATATCATGAATACTGCGCCGGCATCGCGGTCTGCATCATGCTTCAGGCCGGGGATGCCGCCGGCTTTGCAAAGGGCAAGGCTTTGCTCAATCGATATGATATCTCGGCTTGCCCTGGCTATTCGTGCCGTATTCTATTGCTTCTGTAGGGCAATGGCATATGCAGGCCATGCAGTGTGTGCATTCCCTGCCCCATGTGGGCTTGCCGTCCTTAACGGCTATATTGTTGAGCGGACAAAGCCTTGCGCACAATCCGCAGCCGATACACCCTTCATTGGCATAAAAATCATCCGCCTTTACATAAAAAGCATAGAATATCGGGTTAACTATGTCGCTCTCTATTGCATCGTTAAGAGTGTTCCGCTTTTCAGGCAGCATTTGATCTGAAGCTATCGTATCTATGGCGGAAGATATATGCGGTTCGGCGGCGGCAATGATGGCCTTTGCCTCGGCATCGTCCGGCACGGAGAACATGGCCACATAGTTTTCCGGCATCGTTATCCCATAGGTGCCCATATAAACGAAGCCTTTTCTTCTGCAAAGCCTTTTATTGTACTTTGCGGCGCTGCCTATTGAGCCGCCGCAATCCATTATGAACCAGGCTTTGGCAGAAGCTTTGAAGGCTGTATCGCGTATCCACCTGTCAACTATTCTGGGTATGCGCCAGGCATATGTCGGCACAACGAATACAAGGCGTTGATTGTCTATAAAGCCCGTGTCTCCATTCTTTATCCTTTCATTAAGGTCTATAAGCCCGTCTCCCGTCGCCTTGGCGATCTTTCTTGCTATATAGCGGCTGTTTCCGGTGCCTGTAAAGTATAGTACCATATTAACCTCCGGCGTATTAAAGCTGCATATTAGTTTTACGGCTCCAGCTATGATGAGTATATCCAAAAAAGATATGGCCTGCAAGGCGTTATTGGATTCAAATATGTAAAATGCCTGTATATACAGCGAAATATCACTATCTCAGCAACTATAATATATGCCGCCCCAAAACAAAGCATAGGCATACCGAAGCTTTATATGATGATTGTTCCCCCTGCCTTATATGCGCAGGCTCAAGCCTGTATGCTTATCGCCTTACGGCGCCTTTGCAAACCGGCCTTGCGCTTCCCTTCACGGCCAAGGCATTTATGGAGAACGGCAGCCTTGGCCCTTTGGTAGTTTTCAAGCTCATCTATGGTTATTGCCGGCACGGTAGAGCAGCCGCGCCAGCCGTTCTCGTTCCGCATCACAGTAAGCCTGCAAATAAACTCGCCATGCTCCTTGCAGCTAAACATGGAATAATAATGCTCTTCATCGCAGCTATGCCAGATATCTATCCATATGCGCCGGCCGCATATGGGACACTCTATCCGCCTTACGCATCTGCAGTTAAGCACGCCGGCAGGGCTGTTAAAGTATTCGGATCTGTGCTTATGCTGCCGGTCAAAGCGCTTGTTGAGCAGCTCCACCCTTTTGTTAACGCTTTTATGCAAAGTCATCCTGTCAGGCTCTATCCATTCTGTAAGCAACGCGGCATACATGGCGTCATTTAGCGCGCTGTGGAAATCAAAGCTATCGGGTATCATGCAGTATTGCACGGCTTTATATAGCGCCATGTGGCTTGAAGCGCCTACGCTGCCGCTGAACGACGCCTGAAGGTCTATAACGTCGACACTGTCAGGAGAGGGAAGCTTCCAATAATCGGCATTTTTCCTCAGCACCTCCCAGTCGGAGCTGCCCCAGCTTGCGAACACGGTATCATCGGCACACCATTTGACAAACTTCATGTATGCCGTGGCAAATGACAGCTCGCTTTTTCTAAACTTATCTATATCAGGTAAAAGCGCAGCCACTACGTTAAGCTCCGCATGCACAGTGGGGCGTATGTATGCATTGAAGGTATCGCTTATCCTTGCTCCGGCGCCATCTATTCTTACTGCGCCTATCTGCAGCACCTCGTCAAGGCAGACATCGTCGTTGCCCCTGTTCCATTCCAAGTCCATCACTATCATCGGTCGTTTTCCTTTTTCGGCCCCGTTCAGCCTTTTATTATACGAACAAGCTTCATTATATCACAACTTGCCGAAACGCCATAGGATAGGCGCTTTTACTCGCTCTTGCTGCGAAGAAAAATATATGGTTGCAACGTTTCGCCATGCGCCTTATTTTATCCAGTATGGCATTTCCGGCTGCTCGTCAGGGCCCAGCGGAACAACTACGTCTGTACGCGCAGGACCGTATAAGGCCTTGTGCCAGCGCATTATGTCGCCCAACGTATGCCCATGTTCGTCATAAACAAGAGCCTGCCAGCGCATACCGCAGGTAGCCATCTCATAAACCGGTGAGAATCCGTTACGAATGTAAAAGCCGATGCGCCTGCGCCGGATATCGTTTTCAGATTCGCTGCCGCCTGTGACAGGAAGCTCCGCTTCTGTGACGATAGGGCGGCCCTGCGCACGGAGACGTGAAAGAATATCCGAGCCGAGTCCGCCGTTGCGCAGCCTTTTGCTGACGCCAAGATAATCAAGCAATACGAGCGCTATGCCGGGCGCTTTCCATATCGTTGCATAGCCTGCCATTTGAGCCGCGTCAAACAAGCCCCAAAGCTCATAGCGGCCCTCGTTTTGCAGCATCTGTATATCCTGCAAAGGTTTGCGCTCGTTTGGCGCGAAGGCTTCACTCAATTCTTCCGTATACCAATACCTTATCTCATCTACGGACATAGTGCGAAAAATCATATAAATCCCTCATTACTTTGATGTATTATATCAAACAATGCCGTTTCCAGCCACTCTACGTCCTTTATGACGCTATGCATCGATTCATATACATGAACGCAGCCGCATTTTTTCAGGTCAATACAACTCTGCTTGACGCTCTGCACGGCCTGCCGCATATATGCTCCTTGTGTTCTTGATAGCAGGCTTTACATAATTATTTCCCTGGAAATTTTTTCTGCCGTCATATGCTCGGGCATGATTGCGGACAGGGAGGGAAACAGGCTTTTACTGACATTATGATGCTATTAGCCTAAAAAGATCATTTCTAATTCATCAATGGGCTTAAATATACAGTCTGTCAAAAAAAACCGGGGTTGATAAGGGCCGCAGCCCCTTATGTTCAATCCGGCTCTGACGATATGTGCGTCAGAACGGATGAAAACCCAGAGGCTTTCGTACTTTGCTACTTTTGCCGCCCGGGAGCTAATGCGAGAGGCAAAACCTGTGAAAACTCGAAAAAACGGCGTTCAGCCACTTTTTCGACACTTTGAATATAGCATTTCCTTACATGGATTCCTGCTTTTGACACATAGCCGTGAAACGGCGCGAGCATAAAGACAGAGTCCCCGCGGCAAGCATATTCTGCGGCTTCCGCTCCTGCTATACCAAGGGGCGCACGCCAAGCCGACGCCTGCGCATATGAAGATGGGGGAGTCCCTTCATTTTACTGAACCATGCATCTGGGCCTATTGTGCCTGTTCGAACGACACTTGTCAAGATTTGTAAAGCCTGATAAGCTTCCTCGGCGCGCCGCCAAAACAAATCACGGCCAATGCAGTCGGGCATGGACTGAACAACGACCGTGATCGACAGAAAAATGTGCTTTGCTTTGTGAGCGGGTTATTCTCACTCGCTTCTGGAAACCGCAAGCTAAACGATTTTGTATATGTCATTTAGCACAGATTATCAGGACTATTCGCATTACCTATAAATCTTGGACTATCAAGATTTTTGTTGTCACAATGTTGTCACGAATCAATCGACTACGGCAGCATGTATTTGACGGCTTGCTCAGTCCCAATTTGTCATACACCACGCTATATAGCTATTATAGTGTGATTCCACTTAAATTGCAATATAAGTTTCAAAATCTACACGCATTATTTCCAAAAAGCGTGGGAAATCTCTTGCGTTTGTAGGAATAATCCATTATAATATAGACACGCACAATTTAAATACTGCGTGCAGAAAGCTGGTGGTAGTTTGAGTAAGTACGATATCGTAAATGAAGTTTTTAATACCGTCGGAGAAATCGCAAAGAAATCTGATTTCATATCTGCCGGACTGAAAGAACAGGATGTTTATACGCTATTTAAGCAGGGATATATCGAACGAGTCAAGCACGGCTATTACAAGTTGTCTGTTGGGGACGAGCCCAAAGAAGAACTTCTTCTTTCTAAATTGATGACACAAGGTATCATATGCGTTGAATCGGCGCTGTTTTATTACGGTTACAGCGATTTTACTCCCCGGGAATGGACAATCACTGTTCCCCGTTCCTCTTCCAGAACAGTCAAAGCCATACAGGAAGAAATACCGGTAAAAGCTTATTATGTTCAGAATGATATGTACCGCCTCGGCGAAACAACAGGCTCATTTAACGGAGTAACGCTCCCGGTATATGACCGTGAGCGCACGATTTGTGATTGCTTCAAATACCGTACCAAGCTGGATAATGAGATATTCAACAAAGCGGTCAACGCTTATGTGGCGGATCAAAAGAAAAACCTTGCCAACCTTTCCAAATACGCAAAGGAAATGGGCGTTTACAAAAAGATGATGAATGTAATGGAGGTAATGCTGAATGGCTGATATTGCCGCATCCGTGCTTGCACGGCTCAAAAACAAAGCTGCTGAAAGCGGCAGAAGCTATCAGCTCTGCCTGCAGCTCTTCTGCCAGGAGGAATTTCTGCGCCGATTAGAAAAATCCAAATATGCGGAAAATCTCGTCCTGAAAGGCGGTTTGTTCATCTACTCCCTTACAGACTTTGACAGCCGCGTTACCGTTGACGTAGATTTTCTTCTTAGGAAGATACCAAACACGGCGGAAAAAGCCCTGAATACGCCCGTCTGACACGCCTGCATCGGAGAGCAGCCCCTGCAAAAGCTCCCTTGAACCACTGTCGTTCAGGTTCGTGTACTCGATTTTTCCCAATACCGGACGCTTATCCGGCAAATCAGTGTCCGCGCCGCAGCCCGCGAATGCGGAAGCGATAAGAATAACACATATAGCCAGCATTGTCTGCCGAAATGATTTCATAATCTGCTCCAT
>OIZL01000237.1_pt1 | contig 46857 bp, 50 predicted proteins | sample 1588541 | NCBI WGS metagenome assembly OIZL01 (sample SAMN03283285) | human gut metagenome | biome: human-associated habitat; material: feces | host: Homo sapiens | place: Peru | collected 2012 | reverse complement strand
GAACCCTCCGTCAAACCTTCGGTTTGCCACCTCCCTTAAATAAGGGAGGCAAGGTTTTCCACAATTGAATCTTGGCCCCTTTATCTAAGGGGGCTGTCGGCGTAGCCGACTGGGGGTTCTTTTAATACAATCTATTGCAAATACTGTAGGGGCGGGGCTCCGTACCCGCCCGAAAATCATAAAAAATAATTGTAAATTTTGGGCAGACACAGGGCCTGCCCCTACATTTTTAATTTTTCATTCTTCATTGAAAATTTAAGGACAGACCCCTTTCGTTCACAATCTATTCAATTATATCTACTGCATTTTCTTTATTTATTCCCTCTAAGTTATAATATGATTCTGGTACTTCTCCAACTATAACAGTTTCTACTAATAACACTTGACTGCTTATATCTTCTTGTATTGTTTTATATTGACTTACAATACTAACTTTACAAGTTATCTCAAGATATATCCTATAAATAGTCTGGTTTATTCCTTTTGTTTCAAATTCGTTTTTTATTTCTGTAAAAGTATTTCCTGTTGAAATTACTTTTATATTTATATCAGGTCCCATTCCTGCTAAATACTTATTACCTAAGAACGCTCCTATAGGAATTTGTATTGTTTCATCCTTTAATTCTTGAAATCTTTTTTCCGCTTCTAATGCAATATCAGAAGCTATTTTATTAATTACAACCACATCCGTTTTTAAAACATTACTGTTTTTATCTTTTTCTATTTTTAATATTTCATTATAATCTATATTATCCAAAACTACATTTGCTGCTTCGTTCATTATGTTCGTTCCTATTTCTCTTGCTTTTTCTAAACATAGATTCTCAAATATAGGATTTAAATTTTTAAATAAATTATAAAAGGTATAAGAACATATTAATAGTATAACAAAAATGCTAAAAAATTTTTTAGCATTTTTGTTATTTGTATAAAATCCTTTTATTTTCGGTATTTTTATTCTTCTTCTAGAATATAAACTATCCATTCTATTATACCGCTATCTCCCTTTTTACAAACTTAGGAATATATAACTGCTGACCTGGATAAATTTTATTAATATCTTCTATTTCGTTTACTCTAGCAATATCCTCTACTGTACTTTTAAATTTCTTTGCTATTTTCCAAAGAGTGTCTCCTGGTTTTACAAAATATATGACCATACTATATATATTGTTTTCTCTGTTTTCTTCTATATTTATTTCATCTATTATATTTAAACTCTCATTTCTACTAACGCTAATATTAAATTCTAATTCTATACTTGCACTTACATTTCCAGCGTTTACTACAAAGTCATCTCTTTTTACATCTATATTTGTGTTTGCATTGCAATTTTCATTTATTTCCTCTGAATTTACTTCAAAATTAAATGGAACCTGCGCAGTTCTAGAATCTATTCCATTATTTACTTCATAAATGAATTCTAAGTTTACTTCTCCTTCAAATATTATCTTTCCATTTCTAATCACCATATTTTGTATATTAGGTGTTGTTTTTACATTATATAATTGATTGTTCTCTATTTCTGGAATTGAAACTTGCTCATTTATATTACATACATCTTTTATATTCTTCTTTCCCACCATTGTTGTTATTTTCTTTTGGGTAAAGCTTAGGTCTGCCGATATACTATATAAGTCTTCTATTAAATTTATGTTTTTTGCCTCATAAGCAAAACATATTATTTCAATTTCTATTTCTACATATATTGAATGCTCATCTCCGTTGTTAGGTTTTATAATAATATTTTTTATTTTATAATCGACATCGCATTCATTGTTATCGCTAATATTTTCTATATCTACAAATCCCATTATTGGAATTTTTCCACTCATATTTTTTATTCTATTGTCTTCTGTTAAATACATTACTGATATTTCTGCATCTGCTTTTGCTAATACTTTATTATAACTTAATTTTATATCTTTATCTAAGATTTTTACATCTACTCCCATTATTTCTGCTAATTCATCTGAAGAGTCTATACTTATAGTATCTTTTGCATATACTCTTGTATTTCCTTCTCCTATCAAAGAATTCACCATTTTTTGACTATTTAACATTTGTATATCTTCCGAATTGTTAACTCCACACACTATCTGCATGTTATCATTTGAATACACCTTTGCTTCTACCTCTAATGTTGCTTTTATATTTATTTTTCTACTATTTATAATTTTTGTTTCTATTTTTTTAACATTAACCTTCTCGTTCACTATCATTTGTGACATACAATTTTCTATATCTATAATTCCGAGTAAAGTCTAGAACTGTATTTATACTTCTTACAGTACTGTCTTCGCTGTCGGCCAAATATATAACGTATGTATTCATACTTCCATCAAGTCTTATTTTTCCATCCATTACTTCTTTTTTATATACACATGGTATTCCGCTTGCACTAACTATACTTAATACATCTGGTTTAATATCATTTACTATAACATCTCCTTCTACTACAATTTCATCTCTCTTTTGTCCAACTATTTGGTTTATGCATACATTCTCTTTTTCTGTTTCTAGTAGCATATAAAATCCCTCCTTAAAAGTTTAATAATATATATTATATTTAGAAGGACAAAAAAAATTCCTAAAATTTAGGAATTTTTCATATTATTAACTATTTTACTTTTGTAACGGTGGAATCAAAGGACAATATCCTTCTCCATCAAATACTGAAACCTCTAAATCTCTTGTAAGTATATCTGTGTATCTGTAACTAACATTAGTATCATGTTCTTCGTACTTTACTACAAAGATATTTGGATAAGTTTCTTTTATAACCGCTTCCTCCTCAAAAGGTTTGTTTCTCCCAAGTGATCCTTTAACTATTATCTTTTGTCCTATCTTTTCGCCTATTTCATTTTTAATGCTAGAAATATCATTTTTGTAGATCATAAAACACACGCACCTTTATTATTAAGATGATGAAATTATATCATTAAGCATGAAAAATGTCAAAAAACAAGTTGTCTGGTCTTTTTTCGTGTATCCTTTGCAGTTGTAGGTTTTTCCGTTTTTTAATGTAACTTTATTACAATTTCATTACATTATTATTACGTTAATATTACTTACTTTATTATGCGACTTTTTCCTCTAGCTCCTATTCCATTAACTCCTTTTGCGCCTTCTTTTATTTCTCTGGATATTTCACTGCCTGTTACAAATTTATAATCCTCTGTTAAAGCAATTTTTTCTGCAACTATCAGCGGATCTACAAAATCTATTAATATTCTACCTGGAGATGAAGCAAAGTCTGCCCCTACTGACATTATTCCTTCATAAAAGCTTTGGCATGCACCTGCAAAAATTACTAACTTATCTGAATTAGGTCCCCACCTTCTAGCTTCTCTTACTGTATTTATAAAATGTCTTGAATTTCTGTAATTATATATATTATTATAATTTGTTCCATTTTTTAGCATTGCATCATGTCCTGTTATTATTAATATATCTGGATTAAACTTATTTAATAGCGGAATTATAACCCTTGCTTGCTTATTTTCTGCAATGTTTCTTACAACTGCATTTAATCCCATTTTATTATAATACCTTGCAGATTTCTCACTATATTTTCTATCTCCATCTAAATGCAAAATTTTCCCTGTATATATTTTCTGTCTTTTTAGACTATCCTCTTTTTGAATCCTATTTTTTTTTATTCTATTTTCTAAGTACAACTCAGATGATTTTATACTATTTATAACTTCCTGCGTACCTATTATTTCTAAATCCTCTATAGGGCTATCTGCCCATACTATCTGTTGACAACAATGAGTTTATTTTTTTATGCTCACCTAGATAGGTGGCATAAAATACTTTTTTTCTGCTTTCCTCTATATTAGTATTAAGTAAATTTATTTCTACTTTATCTCCATTTCCATAGGCATTCTCAATAAATATATTCATTAAATCTTTTTTATATTTCAAATCGAGTTTTTCAAATACATTAAAACAATTATCTATTATATCTAAAACAAACTTTGCCGTTTTTGCCTCTCTAGTTAATTTATATTGTTTCTCTGATTCATGTTTGCTTAACTCTTTTAATTTGTTTTTTAATTTTTCATTTTTATTTTTTAAATCTCTTAATTCAGCATTGACTATTCCCATTAAATCTACATCTAGATATTTCATTTTATCAAGTAAAGCTTTTATATCTTCTTCATTTTTTCTTAATTGTTTTTCTAAATTTTTCTTTTCTTCTTCTATTGTATTCTTTGTTACAAACTGCATTTTCTTTAATTCTTTATATACTTCTGAATTAGGTACAAATATTTTTCTTATTTCATTGATAATTCTTTTATCTAATTCATTTCCGTATACATTGTTAGACTGGCATTGAGCTCCTCTTGTTCTTTCTTTTTTTATACAAGAATAATAATATTTTGTATTTCCTTCTTCATCTTTTGCACTTCCACTTTTAGGTCGCATATAGCTTCCACAACATTTGCATCGTATAATTCCTGAAAATACAGTATTATTTTTGTTGTTTGACAAAGCTCTAAATCTTTTATCTGCATTTTTCTCTAACAAGTCTTGTATTTTTATCCACTCTTCTCCTGACCAAAATCCTTCATGCAATCCTACTGATATTATCCACTCTTCCATAGGTCTCTTTTTTAATCCATCCATTTTATTATATGCCATTAATCCAAGTTTCCCATCAAATTTATCTCTCCCATTTTCTGCAAAAATATGTATTCCTTTTTCTTCAAAGTATCTCAATGCATCTTGATCATTTTTTATATATGTTGGATTTGTTAATATAGGTCTTAATGTGCTAATTGAAAAATACTTTCCGTTTTCTTGATTTTATATTATTTTTCATTAGATACATTTCTAATTGTGAAAGTGATTTCAGTTCTAAATACTTTTGTCCTATAAGAAGAATCGTATTTTTTTCTTCTTCGTTTGTTATTAACTTGCAAGCTTTTCTTTTTCTGTTTTCTAATATATTATTATCATTTTGTTCTATAACATTTACAATTTCATACCTTTCAGTAGAATATCCTGTTGGTGCTTCTCCTCCAAGCCATCTTCCTGTTTTCGCCAGTTCTAACATATTGTCTCTTATTCTTTCTGCAATTACTTCTCTTTCTAGTTGAGCAAAAACAGATGCTATATACATCATAGCTCTACCCATAGGTGTTTTTGTGTCAAACTGTTCTTTAATAGATACAAAGCTTGTCTCAAGTTTAGTAATCTCATTCATCAAGTTTGAGAAATCTGCTATATTTCTACTAATTCTATCTAATCTATAACATATTAAAACGTTAAATGGATTTCTTTTTTCATCTTTTAAAAAGTTTTGAAAATGTGGTCTCTCTAATGTTCCACCTGAATATCCTTCATCTTCATATACTGTTATTTCTGTATCATATTCATTTGGTGAATAATGCATTTTAATATATTCTTTACACAATTCAATTTGGTTTCCAATAGATTCTCCTTTAGCAGAAAATTTTGACTTTCGTGAATATATTGCTATCCTTATCTTTTCTTTCATTTACTATACCCCTTCTTATAATTTCTGTGATTGTAACTCTGTAATAGGGTATCTTCAAGTCTTTTGGAGAAAATTCAAAACTTCTTTTTTTACTAATTCTTTTTCTTCTAAATTTATATCCAAGCATTCTATATATTCTTGAATAAGTATTGCTTTCACAAAAGCTAGATTTTGAATATGTTTATCTCCATTTTTGTTTATAACTATATTCATAATCTCACCAATAAAACTATATGAGAAACTTACAAATTTAATTACTCCATTTTATCTTTTTAGGAACATCTGCTCCAACATTTATTCCACTTTTTAATATATAGCTCTTATTTTTTTCATTATATCTATATATTGAAGAATTCCAATCTCTAAAAGCCCTATTTCCAATTGTTTTTTTTCCTCCTGAAAGTTCTCTGCTTGCTTGTTCATGTAATTGTCTTAATATCGCATAATCTTTGTCTATTCCTTTTTGTTTTCTTTTTGCATTTATGTAATTTATAGTAAATCTCTTGTTTTTTATTTTATTATTGTTTTTTCTATCATTTTTTTCCTTTTGATATCTAACATCTTTACTTACTGTTCTCGAAACTTTGCTTTTAGAAATATTTAATTCTTTTGCTATTTCAACTTGACTTAATTTTTCATTAAAATACTTTTCCAATATAAGTTTGTCCATATAGCCCCCTGCAACTTTTTACTAGCAAATTCTAGATATGAAGAAACTAATAGGGCTAATTTATAACTCTACTTAATTTTTACGTTTTACCTATTTTCCTTTATAGAATTTGCTTTGAATAATTTGATATAATTCACCTTTTCTTTCCTTTTTCTATAGTATTTACAAGTCTTTTAACTTCTTTCGATTCAAATCTCTCATATAGCATACTCATTTCTTTTTTTAGTTCTTTTGCTGTTATTTCAGTAGAACTATTTTTTAAAGTATGTAATGCTAATAAAGCATAATCAATAGCTGTTTCAAAATCGATTAATTCTTTATTTTCCATTTTTTCACCCCTTTCCCACCTTTAACTTAAATGGTCTTGTAAAAAATGAAAAAACGGACATTTTTTTTGTATTTTATTTTTTTCTTCTGCCTTTAGTTAATTGTGCATATATTTCAGTAATTATTTCTTGTTTCAAATCTTCATCTATGATTCCGTTTATTTTTGAATTCTCATTGATTTTTTTCATGTTTCTTTCAATTATATTTAAAACCTGTTCATCTGTTAATTTGTAATTATTAAAAAAGTTTTCCATATATTACTCCTTTATTCTTTTTCTTATTTTTTCTAAGCTTCTATTTCTTATCTTTCTTGAAGTATCTTCTTTTATACTAAGTATGCTAGCAATTTCTTTGTCTTTTTTATTTTTACAATAATACAAAAAAAGCACGGACTTCTGTTTTTCAGTCAGTGCTTTTTCTATTACTTCTTTTATATTAGGATTTTCAAATAAGTTTGATAATTCAGAAGAGCATAAAAATTCATCATAATTTTTTAACACTACATCTTCTATTCTTTCATTCGTATTAATTGTTTCTATATTTTCTAAAGATTCATATTTAATTTTAGAATATTTATACTTTTTTAAGTAATCATTTCTTGTATTTAATATAATTCCTAAAATTATTCCTTTCTCTTGTCTATTTAACTCATATTCTTTCATGAACATACCTCCTTTAAATTCCAGCATTTCGCCCAATTTAAAAGAGGTCAGATTTATAATTTATTATTATTTATATTTATATTTATTTTTACATTACACATCACTCCTATCAATTACTAACTATGTGAATTACTCAACTTCTTTCGCAACTTAAAAGGTCTTACGTTTGTACCTCTTTCTAGAATTGATAGAAATGCGTATTTCAATGTTACATTAATTTTTCTCTTATTTGTTGAAATAACAAAAAGCAGTAAAAAATAGTATAAAGTAATATTTTTCTTACTTCCCAAATAATTGAAAAAAAATCATTTTTATGATATTATGTGAACTAAGTGATGTGAAATAATGGGAGGGATTTTTATGGTTAATATTATGATTGCTGATGACAATGTAGATTTTTCCAAATCTTTATGCAATATGCTAACGAAAGAAAAAGATTTTAGAATTTCAAATATATCTTGCAATGGATTAGAAGCTCTCGTTTCTTATACTTCATTAAATCCTGATGTTCTAATATTAGATTTAGACATGCCTGGATTCTCTGGTTTAGACTTTCTTAATACTTTAAAAAGCAATAAGCAATATCATAAATCCAATATTATAATTATATCTGGATCTGTTGAGCACAAAATATTACTTTCAGATGTTTCTTTAATAAAGTATATATTTCAAAAGCCCTTCGATTTTAATAACAAAAAATTATTTGAAATAATAAGAGAAATAAAAAAAGAATCTTTTTCGGATTCAGAATTAAACAATAAAATATATAAATTGTTAGAGTATTTAGATTTTAATATGTATTCTAAAGGAACAATGCTACTTGTTGATTCAATTAAGCTAGCCTATTCCAACTCAGAATTTATATTTAAAACTGAGAATTTAATGAAAGAAGTTTCTAAAATGCATAATTCAAAGAACTTTACTTCTACTAGATCAACAATAGATAAGTCAATTTTGTCGATGTATAAAAGCCATATGGATTTAAAAAAGATATGCGAGGTTTTCCCCAATTTTTATGGTTATAAACCAACAATAAAAAACTTTATAAGTAATGCCGTAAATTATTTAAATTCAAGTTTTTAGATATTTTTTGAAAAAGATCAGGTTCACTTCTTTATAAAGTGAACTTGACTTTTTTAGTTTTTTATACTTACTGCATTCACTATATTTATAATCTCTTGTTCTATAAAAGGTTTATGAACAATCCCAACAACATTATCCAATTTATTTTTAGCTATTTGATAACGAACATATTCTTTATCCATTCCTGTTATAAAAATAAATTTAGTATTAGACTTTTTATCAGAATGTTCTTTTACAGCTTTTAATATTTTTTCTTTTCCATCTTTTACAATATCTGTTAGTACCAAATCTGGTTTAAATTTTTCTATCATTTCTAATTCTTCTTCAAGACTTTTTACACTCCCAACAAGTTCTACTTTACTAATTTTTTTTATGATTTCTTCTAAACTATCTCTAATGATTTTAATATCATCTGAGATTAATATTTTTATCATACTTTCCTCCATACACTATAGATACACTGTTCTTCTGTTGTGGCTCTCTATACATTATAGCATAAATTTTATATTAAAATCAATAATAATAGTAATTATGGAGGAAATCTTTATGAAAAAATACAATAATCAATCTAATATATCTGGCTCTTTAATAGAATCCTTTAGATTAAAACGAGGTTTTAGTAAGGAAGAAGTATGCAAAAAATTGCAGTTGTTAGGAATATCAATCGATAGGATTGAACTTTATAGAATGGAGAAAAACCAAATGATTATTAAAGATTTTGAATTGATTGCTTTTTGCAAAGTTCTTGGCATTGATTACGATGCTTTATTAGAAACAATTCATGAATAATTATTTTTTAAAAGCAAAAAAAGAAACAAGAAATATTAATTATCTCTTGTTTCTTTCTATTTTACATTCTTTTTAATTGTATTTCCATATCTTCTCAATATTTTTTAGAATTAAGTAAAATATTATTTGAATCATACATTTCAAAAAAATATAATAGCTCCGTCAGTATAACTGCATACTTTTTTAAGCATAAATTTTTATATAATTTATCGCTCCATTTCATCTTCTTCTTTTGAGTGTTCAATACTATTGGTGCTTTGTACATTAACAGGTTCAACCTTTACCTTGTATGGAAATTCTTGATTTATTGATTGGTTCTGACTATCAATTTTAGCAAGCTTATCCATTTCTTTTTTTCTTCTTTTTTCCTCTTCGATTTTTTTTACCTCTTCCCAATCAATTTCAACATTTTCAATCTTTTCTTCTTGCCCTTCCATTACTTGTATATTTTTACAATTTGTTGCATTTTTTATGTCTAATAAAGCATTATTAACGAAATCTAAATTTTCAGCTTTTGTAAACATGGTTGAACTTTTTATTGGTGTTCTTAAAGATAAATTTCTTTCTGATTTAAACCCTCTTGTTTTAGAAATTAAATCTATAGTTGCATCACCATTTCTTATTAAATTATCATATGGTTTATATTTATATGCATCTATTCTGCTTTGATGAATTGATTCCTCTTTTTCATATTGTCTAAAACATTGTTGATAAATCTCTTCAGTTATATGTGGCATATATATTGAGCCCATCTTTAGCATTTGCAAAATACTTTCGTATATAGCTTTTTGACCAGACATTCTTGCTTCTTTACCATATAAATCTGGATTATATAATCTATGCTTTACAATTTCCACATAATTATCACAATATTCCCAGAAGAATTTTTCAAATGATTTTAATGCTAATCCTGGTTCATATTTATCTAAATTTGAAGAAAAATCATTCATAACCTTTCCTAATTTGCTTAAGATATATTTATCCATTGGTAATAATTCAACTTGTTCTGATTTATTTTTATCAAAGTCTTCTAAATGCATTGTAGCAAATTTAGATACATTCCATATTTTATTTATAAACTTATTAGCTTCTCTTAATGATGCTTCAGAAAACATAACATCATTTCCTAATCTTCCACTTGCAGTCCAATATCTAATTGCATCAGCAGAATAGTTTTCCAATAATTTTTCTGGTTCCATTGCACCATTATTTTTACTTTTACTAATCTTTTCACCCTTACTAGCTAAAACATGACCTGCAATCATAATATTTTCCCATGGAATTTCGCCAGTATGATATAAATTCTTTACAATTGTGTAAAAATCCCATGTTCTAATTATATCGTGGGCATTAGGTCTTAAACTCATTGGCATCAATTTTTTCATTAATTCTCCATTTTCTTTTTCTCCCCAATCTAGATTTATTAATGGTGTTACTGATGATGTTGCCCACGTATCCATAACATCTTTTTCAGGTGTGAATTCCATACAACCACATGTACAAGGTTCATTTGGCTGTGAATTTAGTGGATTTACAGGCAATTGATCCTCACTTGCTATTTTAGGTTCTCCGCAATTATTACAATACCATACAGGAAATGGTACTCCAAAATATCTTTGTCTAGAAATCCCCCAATCCCACTGTAGATTTTTTACCCAGTCATCATATCTTGCTTTCATGTTTTGTGGATTCCAATTTATTTGGTTACCAGCTTTTAAAAATCTTTCTTTCTCACTTAATATATCAATATACCATTGTTTACCAATGCTAAACTCTGCTGGAGTACCACAACGTTCGTGTACTCCAATTTGATGTGTGATATCTTCTTGTTTTAAAAGGTATCCAGCTTCACTTAGATCTTCTATTATTTGTTTTCTAGCTTCTTCTGCTTTTAATCCTCCATATTTTTCGACAGATTCATTTATTCTACCATCTTTTCCTATAATCTGTTTTAAAGGTAAATTATATTTCTTCCACCATTCAACATCAGTGGCATCTCCAAAGGTACAACACATAACGGCTCCTGTTCCCTTTTCCATATCAACTTTTTCATCGCCTATTATAGGAACTTTATAATTTAACAATGGAACTTCAATTTCCTTACCTATATATTTAGCTTTTTCTGTATCTTTTGGATTTACAAATACAGCAACACATCCTGGCAAGAACTCTGGTCTTGTAGTTGCGATTTCTAAATTTTCATCTAATTCTGGAATATAAAAATTCAAATAATTAAATTTTGTTTTTACTTCTTTAGTATCTAATTCTGCCTGTGCTATTGATGTTTTACATTCTGTACACCATAGACATGGAGATTCAGAATGATAAACTTTGTTTTTATTATATAAATCAATAAAAGATTTTTGAGCAGTTTTTTGAGCTTTTGGGCTAATAGTAGAATACATTAAATCCCAATCTGCACTAAAGCCAAGTGATTTAAACAACTCTTTAAATGATTTTTCATACTTTTCTGTAGTTTCTAAACACAATTTATTAAAATCTTCTCTTGAAATCTGGTTTGCTTTTTTTCCAATTTGTTTCTCAACTAATCTCTCAGTTGGTAATCCATTATCATCAAATCCAAACGGGTAAAAAACATTATAACCTTTCATTCTCATATATCTAGCCATCATCTCTATCTGGGAATATGAAAAGACATGTCCTATATGTATCTTACCACTTACTGTTGGTGGTGGATTATCTATTGAATAAATTTTTTCTTTAGGAGTGTTTATATCAAATTTATAAATTCCTAAATCTTCCCAGAATTTTTGCCATTTTTTTTCTGCTTCCTTTGCATTATATTTTCCTTCTAACATAATATTACTTGTATGATATATTTTAGATCATACGCTCCTTTCTTCTTTTTTAAAAAATAATTATAAATCAAAACTAACTGTTTCTCCTTGTTTTTTTAAAGATAACTCTAATGCTTGTAATAATTTCATTACAGGTAAATGTTCTTCTAAAGTACTTCTTTTTTCTGTGCCATCTATCCAGTTAGCAATAATTCTTTTATTACTATCGCTATTAAAAACCTCTGGATAAACTTTTTTTGTTGAATATTCTTCTTCTGGTAACAAGGCTGCGTTAGCTCTTGTTATAATATGTGGTTTTATTGGTAATCTTTCTACTGGTTTTCCATCACCCGGTGGAACTTTATAACATTTTGCACTGGCTGAAAATAAAGTTCCTAATTGAATTTCTAAATCAACATTTGATGTTCTTCCGTTTTTATTATAAAGACCTTCTGGTATCTCCTTCCATGTTCTTATTGAAGGAGTAGTTTGTTCCATTGAAATTGTACCTAATGTAATAACTCTTTTTGTATCTTTATCTCTCAAACAGAATGTTGTTGTTATATCAGTTTCTCCAAATTCAATATTAGCCCCTTCTTTTTTCCACCATTCCGAGCAATTGTCATCTAGCATTTTACTATATACTTTAGATATTCTATCATTTTGATCTTGTGGATATGCTGCAAATGAACTTACCAACATTTCAAAATTTTTTTCTGGATAAATTATCTTATTTAATAAAAGAAACTGTATTGTCATATCTATATAATGATATGCTCCATGCATCAACATGCCATAACCATATTTATATGGATGATCCTCCCTAGTCAAAAATTCCTTATGAAGGTTCCAAACACCACCTGCATGTTTAATGTGAAATGATGTTATTGGAGCTTTATATTTAGTCAACTTTTGTTTTATCATATTAAATAATACATCATTATAAATATCGTGATATCTTGATAATGTCATTACTGATACATCACATTTATTTTTTTTAGCTTGTGTTATGTAATAATTCATTCTACTTTCCATTTCTTCTGGACAGAACTTCCCATCTTTTTGTGGTAAAAAAATAGGTTTTTCTATTAAGCATGAGATACCATTTTCTACGCAGTATTTTAAGTATCTCTCATGGCTTTTCATTTCCGTTGCAATATATATTTTAATTTCTTTGTATTTTTGCTTTAGCTCTTCTACTATAGGAATAAATTCTTTCATAGATTCTTCTTCAGGCATAACTGGTTTATTTAAATAATATATTCTGTCTGGTTTTATTACTGCTTTTTTTATTCTTTCTTCAATATTTTTTCTTTCACTTTCTAATTCTATAATTGAATATCCTATTATTTTCTTTTCATCTATTGCCTTTTTAAAACACATTAAATATTTGTTAACTACAATTTCATCAAATCCTATTATTATCAAATAAAATTTATTGTTCATTTTTTATCTCCTTCCCTTGCATTTCATATGTAGAAAACTCAAAATTTTGCAAATCTATATTTTGATCTGTAATGCTTGATTTATATATACCTAATATTATTTTTAATGCCTTAATTCCCTCTGCTCCATCAATTAAAAATTTCTTTTTATTTATAATACTATTAAAGAAATCTTCATATAATTTTATATGTCCTATACCATAAACATCGTTTTCTTCTTCTATAGTAATTTTTCCTATTTCTTTATCATATTCTTTTGTATCCTTAAATCTCCAACATTCTACTTTGTTTAATGACACGCCTCCGAATTTCTACAAATCCTTTTTCTCCTAGAATAGAAATAATCTCTTTATAATTGTCTGGGTATACACAAACTGTACCTTCTAATAATCCTATTATTGAGTTATTAAAATTTAAAATACCACTACCAAAATCCTCTGTTTCGATAGTATCATGGAATGAATTAGTTATCCTTCCAAAAACGCTTCTACAATCAGCTCTTGCCATCCATTGTAGCATGTCAACACTATGTATTGACTGATTCATTAAACAGCCTCCATCTTTTTCCCAAGTTCCTCTCCAATTATCTAAACTATAATATTTATCATTTCTATTCCACAGTACTAAAGAAGTAATATTAACAATTCTTCCAAATCTATTCTCTTCAAGTGCCTTTCTTAATAGTTTTATAGCCTCATTATATCGATTTTGGAAACACACTCCTAAATATACTCTTTTTTTCTCTGAAATTTTTATCATATCTTCAGCATCTTTTATAGAAAGTGCCATAGGTTTTTCCACGAGAACATTCTTTCCATGTAGCATACAATATTTTGCTATTTCTGCATGTGATCCACTATCCGTTGCTATTGAAACTGAATCACATTCAACTTCTTTTATCATTTTTTTATAATCAACGAACTTTTTTACATTTATAATTTCTTTTTTCTTAAGTAAATCCATAGTATTTTCAATTTTTTTATTGTCTAAATCGCATATAGCAACCAGTTTTATTTTATCTTTATTTCTGTAAATTGCTTCAATATGATTAGATGAAATTCTTCCACATCCAATCAGCACAATGTTTTGCATTATTGTACCTCCTTTAATATTTAAAAATATGAATAATATTATTTCTATCCTGTATTGCTTCTTTTACCGCTGTTTTAGTATAATTATGAATTACTATAAAAGATTCTAAGGATTTCAACATATTTCTAGAGCAGAACTTTAATGTACTACTAAATAATTTCTGTCTTTCTTTCTCAGTTATTCCATTGATTTCATGTGCACCTATTATTCTAATATTTTTTCTATGAATATTTAAAAGATTAATAGCTGGTCCTTCTCTAGGTGTTCCCATTAAAATCAGATTTGTATGATTACATATTTTATCAATAATAGCATTTAATACTTCCCTGCTTCCAGTCGCATCAATTATATTATCAAATTCTTTTAAATCTTCAATTTCATCTATTATTTTTATATCTGTTTTGTATTTCGTATTTATCTCATCAATAATTATTTTTTTATTTTTATTTCGTAAAAAAATATATATTTTTTTTCTATTATTTCTAATCAGTTCTAAAATCGTTCCTAATCCTACATTTCCTAAACCTAGTAATAATATTTTTGAATTCTTGTCTATGAACTTTTTATTTTTTTTCATCATTATTGCAGCCATTAATTGAAATCTTGCGATAGCAAGAGATTTTATATTTTTATTTCCATTGCATTCAAGCATTCCTGCTTTCTTTTCCGATTTTAAAATACCATGTTCATCTTGAGTTATTACCCAGTTATTATTATTTTCTCCGACCCAAATGTAACCCTTGAATCCTCCTTTTTCCTCAGAGCCTCTACTTAATACACTATATTTTGCATAATAGATTTTATTATTTTTCATATTTACCTACCTTAAGGGAATTTTTTAGATTCCATCTTTTTTGTAAAATGATATTCCCTTTCTTTAATCATTTTTAATGCAATATTTATATTATTATTTGCTACATATAATATTGATGTTAATTTTGTCGGAATATTACAATATATTTGTTTTGCAATTTCGGCATTGTTGTTAAAATTATAATATTTTTTAAATATTTCAGGGTTTTCATTTATCGTTGTTAATATCATCTCTTCTTCGGATATTTCTCTTTTTGATAACCTTCTCTTTGAGGAATGCATTCTGTAAAGATAATAAGGTTCTTCAATAAAATAAATCTCATTTTTTTTGCCTTTTAGAAGCCTATTATTTAATAATGCAATTGCAAATGACCAATCCTGCCATTTCTTTATATTGTTACTATATTTAGCATTATCTTCTTTTCTATGTATGATACTGGTTTGAACATGATGCTTATTAACAATTAATTCCTCCGCTAATGGATATGTGGTTATTGTATATCCTTTCGCATTTCCAAACATTTCCCAGATTCCTTGTACAAAGGCAATATCTTGATTATCCTCTAAAACATTTATTGCTTCATCAATAAATGTTTCTTTCTTTTTATTATTTCTTTTCTTTAGTTTATCATCTCCATCTATTACCATTACATATTTATATTTTGCTATATCTAGTCCTAAATTCCTTGAAAATTGAGCTCCCATATTTTCTTTATTACGATAAATTCTTACTTTATGATTATTTCTATATTTTACTATTTGATTATAGCTATTATCGTTAGAATTATCATCAATAACAATAATTTCATAATCATTTTTTATTTCTAAATTAATTATTGATTTTATACATTCCTCTATATAATCTTCGCAATTATAGCATGTTATTATTATGCTAATTCCATTCATTTAAATACCTTTTACCTTCCTATCGAAAAATATTTGATTTTGTTTTCTCTCATTATTCCTTTTTCATAACAATTTCTTCCATCATATATTAATGCAGTTTTCATTAGTTTTTTATATTTACTAATATCGAATTTTTTTATTACTTCCCATTCTGTAAATATAAAACATACATCTTTATCTTTTATTGTATCTTCAATTGTTTTTTCAACCCTAACATTTTTATACAATTTACTAAATTCTTCTTTGTTTACAGCTGGATCATATACTGTTACGTTTGCATTCTCTTTTAATAGCACTTTAAGATTTTCAATTGCAGGAGACTCTCTCAAATCATTAGTATTTGGTTTAAATGTTAGTCCTAAAATAGCAACATTAGCTCCACAAAAAGATTTTAAAAACTTTTTTGCCATTTTAAAAAGCTTGAATTTTTGGCGTTCATTTATTAAGATAGTATCTTTAATTAAATCAAGAGAAATATTGCTTTTTTCTGCTATTTTTAATAGAGCTTTAGTATCTTTAGGAAAGCAAGACCCTCCATATCCAATACCTGCTTTTAAAAATTTTTCTCCTATTCTTTCATCTAATCCCATTCCGGTTGTAACTATATCTATATCTGCTCCCAATACCTCACATAAGTTAGCAATGCTATTAATATATGATATTTTCAATGCAAGAAATGAATTAGATGCATATTTTATCATTTCAGCATTTTTCCTACTTGTAATTAATTTAGTTTGTTTAAATTTATTATATATTTTCATCATGATTGCTTTTGCGGACTCTGTATTTGCTCCTATGATTATTCTTTGACTTTCTAAATAATCCGTAACAGCTGTTCCTTGAGACAAAAATTCTGGATTAGAAACTACTTCTATTTTAAGTTTCTTTATTTTTCTATTATTTATATAAGTTTCAATCTTATCGCATTCTCCTATTGGAACGGTAGACTTTATAACAACAATCACATCATTATTTATTATCTTAATTATTTCATTTAGAGTTTCATAAACATATTTTAATTCTACTGATCCATCTGTTTTTTCTGGTGTACCAACGCAAACAAAGATAGCATCTATTCTTATATTTATATCTTCTATTGAATCTGTGAATTTTAGCATTTTATTCTTTAAATTTCTTTTAAGAAGTTCTTCTAATCCTTCTTCATAAATTAATGGATCTCCTAATTTTAATTTTTTTATTTTTTCAGGATTATTATCAATGCATATTACATTATTACCTCTTTCTGCTAGACATACACCAGTAGTTAATCCAACATATCCTGCACCAAAAATCACTAAATTCATGAAGTTCCTCCTCATAAAAAAAAATTTTTTACTCATAATAAGTTTGTAAAGTTCTTCTGTTTTTTGTAATTTTTTTCCACTCTATAATATGATTATAGTTCAAAACGTCGCAAAAGTCAATATTTTTTCGGTGTTTGTCGTATTTTATATTGTTTTTTAGAGCTAGACACATCGATTTTGCTATTTATTTTTTTCAGTATTTTTTACGTTATTCACGTATTTTTTATTGTTCTTTTTTTTAATATTTTTTGCTATTCTTAACCAAAGGAGGTATATGCTAAATGCGTAAAATTAATGGAATTGTAATTAAAGATAGATTTAAAGACATAAGAAAAAAACATAATTATACTCAAGAATATGTTGCAGAAAAGCTAGATGTAGGTACACGATATATCTCTGATTTAGAAAGAGGAATTGCTCTAGGAGGAATATCTACTCTTATAAAGTTATGCAACCTTTACAAGGTAACTCCTACTTATTTTTTACAAGATTATTTAGATGTTCAAAAGGATATAAAATTAGCTTCGGAATTATATGAATTTGATAAATTAAATAAAAAAGAAAAAAAATTAATTATTGACATGATACATTTATTAAACACAAGAGAAGAGCATATTTAGGCTCTTCTCCTTATATTATAATTTTATTCTTCTGATATATCTAATTCTAATTTGTCTACTTTATAATCTTTATCTATTTCATTTAAATCCAAATTTTCAATAAACAATGTGGCTTTAAAATCTTTAATTGCATTATTAATTGCATTTTTCAAATTTTTTTCTACCCCTATAGTCATTGATTTTATTGGTGTTTTTAATGAAACATTATTAGTTGTTTTGTTTCCTCTAGCAATACTAATAATCTCAACTATTTTATTTCCACTAATTAGCTCCTGTGTAAAATTATTATCTAAGAATTTTATCTCTGTTGTATGAATAGATATATTATTATGATATAATTCCTGAAAGATTTCTTCTGTAATAAACGGGAAATATATACTAAAATCCTGTAACAATTTATATAATAATGTATATATGGTTTTTTGTCCACTATATCTTGCTGTATTTCCAAATTCCTCAGGTCTATATAATCTATGTTTAACTATTTCAATATAATTATCGCAAAAATCCCAAAAGAATTTTTCTAAGACATTTAAAGCTAACCCTACTTCATATTGATCTAAATAATTTATAAATTGTTCTTCCATTTCTTGGAATTTTCCTAATATCCATTTATCAAAATACTCATAATTTTCAAAATCTTTATCTTCATAATCTTTTAAATGCATTTCAATAAATTTTGATACATTCCAAATTTTATTAACTAGCTTTTTCCCACGTAATAATGTTTCTTCGCTAAATACTATATCTGTTCCCAATCTGCCTGTACCAGCCCAATATCTAATGACATCTGCAGAATATTGATTTATTAAATCAATGGGTTCATGTTTACTATTTCCTTTACTTTTACTTACTTTTTCTCCTTTATTAGCCATTACAAAACCAGATATCATTATATTATCCCATGGTCTTTGTCCAAAATGGTAAAAGCTTTTAACTATAGTATAAAAATCCCATGTTCTTATAATTTCACTTGCATTGGTCCTTAAGCTCATAGGTTTTAATATATTTTCATAATTTTCATTTTCACCATATTTCATATTAATTAGAGGAGTTACTGATGAAGTCGCCCATGTATCCATTACATCTGTTTCTGGTACGAAATCTATACATCCACATTTATGACATTTTTCTACTTTTGGCATATCTACTAACGGATTAACTGGTAAATCTTCTTTTCTTGCAAAAATAGGTTCACCGCACTCTTTGCAATACCAAACTGGAAATGGTACTCCAAAATATCTTTGTCTTGAAATACACCAATCCCATGCAACATTATTAACCCATTCATCATATCTAGAATGCATATATGTTGGATGCCACTTAATTTCATTTCCAATTTTAATGAAATCTTCTTTATGATTCATAATATCTATAAACCACTGCTTCATTACAGTATATTCAACTTCTTTTCCACATCTTTCATGTGTTTGAACTTCATGCTCTAAGTCTTCTATCTTTACAATATATCCTCCTTCTTTTAAATCTTCAATGATTTGTTTTCTAGCTTCTTTTATTTTTAATCCTCCGTATTTTGGAACTGTGTCAATTATCCTTCCATTATCTGTGAATATATATTTTAATGGTAAATTATATTTTTTCCACCATTCAATATCTGTTTGATCTCCAAAGGTACAACACATTACAACTCCAGTACCCTTGTCAGTTTCAACTTTTTCATCGCCCATAATTGGAACTTCAATATCAATTACTGGTATATGTGCATTTTTCCCAATTAAGTGATTATGTTTTTCATCATTTGGATTTACAAATACACATACTATTGCTGGTAGTAATTCTGGTCTGGTTGTTGCAATTGTAAATTTCTCCCCATCCTCAACTGTTTCAAAATTCACATAGTTAAATGTAGTTTTTATTGTTTTAGTCTCAAGTTCTGCTTGGGCTATAGATGTTAAGCATTCATTACACCATAGAGCTGGACTTTCTTTATGATAACAATGTTTTTTTTCTATTAGATCAAGAAATGAATTTTGGCTAATCTTTATAGTTGATGGTGCAACAGTTTTATATGCAATATTCCAATCTGTACTTACTCCCATTCTACTAAATAATTCTTTAAATTCTTCTTCATATTTATCTGTAGTTTTATAACATAATTTAGAAAATTCCTCTCTGCCAATTTCACTTGCTCTTTTCCCTTGCTCTTTTTCTACTAATCTTTCACTAGGTAAACCATTGTCATCAAAACCAAAAGGATAAAATATATTATACCCTCTTAGTCTTTTATATCTAGCTAACATCTCCGTTTGAGAATATGAAAAGACATGTCCTATATGTATTTTTCCACTTACTGTTGGTGGTGGTGTATCAATTGAATAGACCTCTCTTTCATCTTGCTTAAATCCATATACATTGTTCTGTTTCCAATATTCCTTCCATTTATTTTCTTTTTCAAGTGCATTATATTTCTTATCTAACATTTTTCTTTCTCCTTTCAAACAAAAAAAGAACCTATCCTATAAGGACGAAGGTTCTTCCCGCGGTACCACCTTAATTTATATAAAAAATATTTATATACATCTTTTATATCTTTAACGCAGATTTACGAATTATTTTACTACTATTTCAAATAATCAACTTCAAAGCTACCTTCTGGTTTCCTTATTTTAAGAAGCTCTCAGCCCATGACTTCTTTTCTCTGTAAAACAGCATAAACCATACTCCTCTTTTTCTTAGTATTTTTATATTAAATACTATATTAGCATATATTATTCAAAAAATCAATCTTTAAATCCAAAAACTAATATATTAACTTATGAAACTATATTTGTATAACAATCTGCTTATATTCATTGAAAACTAAAATATTCTTATCAAACATGGCTAATTTTTTTATTTTATTAATTAGCTCTTCATTTTCGATATTGTTGCATATTTTTATTGATAGAGTACCATTTTCATTTTCAAATAAAATATTAATTTCCTTTTCTTCATTTTCTATTAAATATTCTATTATATCTACTAATATGTATACTAGTACTTTTACATCAGCTGAAATTGTTAAGTATTCATTGTCAGTATTGTTTTTTAGGTTCAATTTTATATCTTTTACAGTAAATATAACATCAAATAAGCTTTTTAATGTATTCTTTAATTCTAATATTGTTATGTTTTTGCTATCTAATTCTAATGATTTTATTAATTGATTTAGTTTCTCAGTTGCATTTTTTATATTGCTTATACTCCTAGAATATAATTCTCTTTTATCTGCTGGAACTACATCTGCAAGTTCCTCTAGTGCTAAAATATTTCCTACCATTGAAAAGCTTTTTTCTTTTATTTCACCCATAAGCATATTTAAAAATTTTCCTAAAAATTGATTTCTATATTCTTGAGCATCAAGCTGTTTCTCTTGTTCTTTTACTAATTGTAATGTCTGTGCGTGTTTTAATGCTGATTTTATTAGCCTGAAGTTTTTTTCTTGTCCCTCACCTTTGTCTATATATCCTTGAATATCATATTTTTCTAGCATTTCATCAGCAGGTAGTTTTTCTGCATATCCAGTTTGCAAGTATATTATAATTTCTTTATTAAATTCTCTCACTCTATGTATAACTTCATCACCATTAATATTAGGTTCCATATGATAATCTGTCAATAAAACATCTACTTTGTTATTTTTTAAATATTCAACAGCTTCTTCTGGATTTGTAAAAGATATTACTTCTATTCCCATTCTCTTTAATCCAATCTCTAATGGTATTATAAAAGTCTTCTCATCATCAATAATCATTACTTTATTTGCTTTTTCCATTTAATTCTCCTCCTTATTTTTTGGTATATTTATATAAAAAGTTGTCCCTTTATTGTGTACAGTATCAAATGATATTTTTCCGTTAAATTCAGATTCTATTATATTTGAGGCTAAATATAATCCGAAGTCCTGTTCCTTTTGTTCCTCTTGTTGTCAATATTTTATTAAATAACTGGTCTTTAATTTGCTCTGGTATTCCACCTGCGTTATCTATTACTTTTATCACTATTTCATTTTTATTTTCTTCTGCTTCTATGGTGATTTTTCCTTGTAACTTATTATCTTTATATGCATTTAGTGAATTTCTTACAAGATTAACAATTACTTGGTATAATTTGCTTTTAATTCCATATATTTTTATTCCTTTTTCAGTATTTATCTCAATAGAACATCTTTCTTTTATTATGGCTGTTTCTTCTGCATTTTTCATGCTCATCAAAAGTTCATCTAAATCAAATTCTTCTTTACTTAAATTGTCATGATTTCTAAATTGTTCTCTTGCATTATTAACTAATTTTAATATTTTTTCTATTGCTACTTTCATATTATCTAACAGTAATTTATATTCTTCTTCATTATCTTCAACTTTGAAATCATATAGCAAATTTACTGTTCCTTCTATAGCTGAGGCAGGGCTATTAATATCATGTGCCATTCCCACAGCAACTTCTCCAACCGCAGTGAATTTTGATTGTATACTAATAATATCTTGTTGATTAATTAATTTTTCTTGTATTTTATTGTAATAATAAGATAAGTCTCCTAACTCATCATTTGACATTATTGGAACTTCATCTAATGCATTTGTATTCAATATTTTCTTTAGTTTTTCTGATATCTTGTTTGAATTTTTAGACATATTTTTAGCCCAAATGTATGAAAGCACACTATATAATGCCAAAACTATAACATCAATTAGTAAATAGTAGATAAATAATTCATAGTCCACTACTTTAAATTTAAATCCAATATACCATATCTTTCCATTTGAATCAAGCACTTTTTTTGCATATAATTGTTCATCAATCCCAAAATTTTCGTATAACCTTCCATCTGTTTTTTGGAAGAAAAAATCTCTATAGTCTAGAACAAATGAGCTTATACTGCCATCTTTATCAGAAACATATATTGTTTCATCATTTGGAGTTATTATAAAATAGTAATCACTTTTATTATATACAGGTATTTTATCTAAAAATTGTTTCAAAGAATCAATATTTATGTTATTCATTTTTTCTTCTTCTGCTTCTAAATATGCTTTATAATAACTTGTTATAGCTTCTCCTTGTTTATTCATTGCTTTCGAATATCCTACTAATGATATTAAGATTAAAACCACTAGAACAAATGGAAGCATCTGAATTTGTAAACTTAATGAGTTTTTTATCCTTATTCCGTTATTTTTTTCGTATCTTTTATCTTTAATATAAGTTGATTCTAATATATTGTATAAATATTTTTGACTTATAATCAAAACAGATAAAGCTGTTATTGAAGCTAACGATATAATCATTAAAGTAAATTTTACTACAGCAAATGGCTGTGCTAGCATTACTAAATTTAATAGTAACCCCAATATCAATATTCCAAAAAATTCAAATAATGCTAATTTATATGGAACATTTATGCAGTCTTTCCTTACCTTAAGTATTTCTTCGTATTTTATATCTTCCTTCTTATCAGTTTTATTTATATAAGCATATATTCTTTTCATATATAGTTTTAGTGAGATTATATTTAATGTCATTCCTATTAATAATATAGCCGTATATTGTTCTATATGAGTCAAGGGTTGTACTTTAGCTTGAAAAGCAAAGTCTTCTGAATATGGTGGATACCCTTGTATTGTAGGCATAATTAAATACAATATAATTATTGTGATAAGATCTAACAAAAAAATTGAACTTATAAATTTTGTTTTAAATTTTTTTACTTGTTTAGTATTTTTACTCATTTTACCACCTATTTTTTTCTATTATTTTTACAATATTTTTTATATACTTTGCATCTATTTCTTTCCATTTAAAATTCATTTTTTCTAACTGATATATTGTTTTTTTAATACTATACTTATTCACTTTATTTTTCAGAGCATATTCCTTTATATATTGCCTTCCTATTCCTCTGCAATTGTTTAATTCTTTAATAAATGTTTCAATATTTACTACTTCGATATTGTAATTATTATCTTGCAATATATTAACTAATTCTTCAACTTTTATTAGCTTATCGTTTACTATATGATAAACTTTATTATTTGAGTCACTGTCTAATAATTTTGCAATTGACTTTGCACATTCATCAACAGGACTTAATTCAATTTCTTCATTTAAAAATTCTTGTGGTATCTTTTGCATATCCAAGATTACCTTAATAGCATTAACAAAGGCATTTTGTTCATAATTGTTTTGAAACATTCCATCCGTTTGCCTTGGCATTATATTTCCAAGTCTAAATATTTTGCTGTTTACATTATCGTTTAAGATAAGCTCTTCTGATTTTAATTTACTAATTAAATATGGATTGTTATTAAGTGTCTGCTTTATATTAAAACTATCTTCTGTAAACACAAAGTTTTCACTCTCTTTGGTTTTAAAACCTCCGATTGATAGAGTTGACATATGTGCTAAAGATATATTGTTTTTACAAAATTCCAAAATATTTTTCACACTTTGCACATTAGTATCAATTATGCTTTCTTCTTTTCCATAATGTCTTACGTTTGCTGCACTATTCACTACTGTTGTAATACTTTTTTGCAAACTTAAATATTCTTTTTCTTCTAATCCAAATTTTTGTTTTGTAACATTGCCTTCAATTATTACTACTTTTTTGTTTATACAATCTTGTAAATCTTTGTTAAAATAATAATTTATTTTTTCTTTAAATCTCTCTTGTGCATTCTTAAAATCCTTTTCTCTTATAATGCAATAAACTTTTTCTACACATTCTTTACTTAATAGTTCATATAACAGATGTATTCCTAAAAATCCTGTTACTCCTGTTAGTAAGATATTCCTTAAATCAAATCTTTTTGAGTCGTTTACTATATTAACATCATCCACTTTGAAATTACTATCTTGCTTTTTAGAATTGTCAATAAACTGTGCTAATTCTTTTATATTAGTATATGTATATATATCTTGCATTTCAATTCCTAAACTTTCTAATTCTGTATATATTGATGCAATAGCCAGTGAATCTATACTTAAATCTTGCATAAAATCATCTGTTATAGATATTTCTTGTGTAGTTACATATTTTTTTGTAACATTATATATTATTTGTTCAGTTAGAGTACTTGGCAAAATTATATTTGCTTTAGCCTTTAACAACTCAATTGCTTCTTCTTTTAATTTTTTTCTATCAATTTTTCCTGAGTTATTTGATGGAAAGTCTTCAATTTTTATTATTTTTTTAGGTCTCATATAAAATGTCAACTTATTATTTATGAATTTATTTATGTCATCTATATTACTGTGTTGTTTTTTTTGTTTTATAAACGCAACTAGTACTTTGGTATTATTATTAGGAATAGCTAGGACCTCAACATCATAATTATACTTTAAAATATCTTTAATTCTTTTTTGTACTTCATTTAATGAAATTAGATATCCCCCATTTACTTTAACAATATCATCCTCCCTGCCACAAAATTCTAGTTCCAGGTCATTGTTTAATCTAGCGATATCCCCTGTTTTATAAATTCTAATATCTTTATCTATTAAAGGATCATATATTTTTTTGAACTTTTTATTGGTTTCTTCTATTTTATTTAAATATCCATCTGCAATATTTTGGCTTGAGAATTCATCTTCGTATATGCACAATTCACCTGATATACCTATTGGCATTATTTCTTCTGATTTATTTAATATTAATGCTCTGTTTGCATATATAGGTTTGCCTATAGTTGTATAATTGTCTTCTAACTCTTTTTTTCCAATAATTTTATATGTAGTAAACATTGTTGTTTCTGTTGGTCCATAAAGATTCACTATTTTTAAATTGCTATATTTTTCATATAATGTTTTTATTAATTCTGGTTTTAAGCTTTCTCCTCCTGAGCCCAATATTTTTACGCTTGATAAATTAGCATTTTGTCTTTCATCTTCTAACGCAATATGTTCTAACCATTTAGGTATTAAAAATGATCTTGTTATTTTTTCTTTTTCCATTAGTCTTACTACTAAATTAGGATTTAGTTCATTTTCTTTTTTTACTAATACTAATTTTCCTCCAAACAATAAGGCTGAATATATGTCAATTCCAGAAGCATCAAAACTATATTTTAATAAGGATAATGAAATGTCTTTTGATGTTGGTTTTAGAATTTTATCATTTTCTAGTGAATATTTTAAGCTACATATATTTTTATGCATAACCTTAACGCCTTTTGGATTGCCTGTAGTTCCAGAAGTGTATATCATATATGCAATGTCATTTTCTTTGTTTTGAGATTTTATGTTTTCATTATTTAAATAATTCTCATTGTCTAAATTAATATATTTATTATTTCCAATCAATTTATAGTAATCCTTGTGTACTAGTACGCAAACTGGCTTACAATCATTCAATATATAATTTCTTCTATCTTCTTGCTCTTCTGGAAGAATTGGCACATAATATCCTCCAGCTTTTAGTATCCCGTAACATTGCTACTATCATATCAACACTTCTATCTAAGATTATTGCAACAGGAGTATTTCTCTTAACTCCCATAGCTCTTAGTTTATTCGCTATGCTGTTTACCATTTTGTTCAATTCACCATATGTAACTTCTTTATTTTCAAATTTAAGTGCTATATTGTTTGGATATTTTTTTACTACATCATCAAAAATATTTGTTACTGCAACTAATTCTTGTGTAATTTCACCTGTATTATTAAATTTTTTCCATTTGTTTTCTTCTTGTTCAGTAATTATCTTTATATCTTTTACAAATAATTCTTCTGAATTTATTACTTGCTCTATCATTCGCAGAATTCTTTGATGTAAATCAAGTATATCTTTTTCTTTTAAACAGTTGATTTGATAATCATAAAAAATATTATACTGTTCCTCACTATCAATATCTGATATGTGAACATTAATTGTTTCTGATATGTTTTCGTTAAAATTCCATTTTGCACTATATTTAATATCTGACTCATTTGCTGTGGTTTTAGCATTTTGATATGATATTACAAAATCATATAAGTTATTATTCATTTTTAAATTTTTTCTTATATAGTTAATCAGTTCAAAAAATGAATATTTTTGATGTCTTAGCATACTCATTGAGTCTTGAGCTATTTGAGTAAATAAGTCTTTTATATTTAATTTAGAATCAATAGATATTTTAAATGGTAATGTATTTACAAACATTCCTATCATTTGTTTTTCTTTTACCCCTTTTCTATTAAGCATAGGAGTGCCTATTATAATTTCATCTAAATTATTAATTTTTGATAAGTATATCCCATATATTCCTAATAGAAATACAAATGGAGATATTCTATTTATTTTACAATATTCATTTATTTGTTTTGTTATTAATTTACTTATTTTTATTTCTTTTCTTTTTGCTTTTGAATTTATTGTTTTTTCATCATTATTTGGAATAACTTTTGCAGTTTCATATTGTTTATTAAATCTCTGTTCCCAAAATTCTTTATCTTTTATATATTTATCGCTATTTAAATACTCAGTTTCTGAATTAATGTAGTCAATATATGATGACTCTAGAGTATCATCTACACTTTCATTTTTTATAAGTTTAGAATACACATTTATTACTTCTGAACAAACTCTTGCACTTGACCACGCATCAGATGTTATATGGTTTCCAACTATATTAAATCCGCCTTTTCCATTTGGAAATTTAAACATTATAAATTTAACTAATTTTTCATTTAATACATTTATATGAGTTGTTACCAAGTCTTGTATCTTTTTTTCTGCTTCTTCTTCATTTTTTACTAACACACAATCTACATGAAAGAACTCATATTTATCGAAATATTGCATTGGTTTATTATTTTGAATCTTTATTCTAATTCTTAATGCATCATTTCTTTCTACAACTATGTTGATTGCTTTCTCTAACATATTAAAATCTACTATTTCATCTATCTTTCCAGTTCCTGAAACATTTGCAATAGATGTATCTTTATAAAATTTTTCTGTATTCCATATTGATTTTTGTGGTATTGTTAAATCAAATAGTTTTTCCATAGTTTTCAAAGCTCCTTACTTTACTTAGTAATCTTTTCTATTTCCTCATATCTTTTTATCTTATTTGTAGTTGTTTTATTTAACTTTTGATTAGTAATATTCACTTCATAAATATGTTTGTATTGTGGTATTGTTTTATTTATTGCCTTTATTTCATCTTTTATTATTTCATGTATTTCTTGCTTTGATTTTCCTTCTAAAAGTTCATTACCTTCTGAATATACTACTTTTACATTTATTTTATCACTGTTGTTTTCTTTATAAATTAAGCTTTCTTCAATATATTCTGACTGATTTATTATACTTTCTAATTCTTCTGGATTTACTTTTTTACCATTTTTTAGTACTATTATATCCTTTTTACGCCCTGTGATATATAACTGACCCTTTTTATCAAAATACCCTAGATCGCCTGTATAAAACCATCCATCATTTATTACTCTTTTAGTTTCTTTTTCATCTTCATAATACCCCAGCATAACATTTGGTCCTTTTACAGCAATTTCTCCAATTCCATTTTTATCTTGGTTTACGATTTTTACTTTTTCATTAAATAATGGATATCCTGTGCTCTTCATTTTGTTATGAAACGCATCACTTTCACACGCAATTACAGGGCTAGTTTCTGTAAGTCCATACCCCTGCATCATATCAATTCCTATTGTTGTAAAAAATTTTATAACCTCTTTTTTGGCTGAAGCAGAACCATATATTATTATTCTTAAATATCCTCCAAAGCCTTCTAATATACTTTTAAAAATTTTTCGCCTTATATCTATTCCTATTTTATATAAAGCATTTGATATAACCGACATTATTTTGAAAACAAAATACTTGTTTTGCTTTTTCACTTCTTTAATTGCTTTTTTATACATTAGTTCTAATACAGCAGGTACACATACAAGTCCTCTTATTTCATACTCTTTCATGTTTTTTGCAACATTTTTTATACTATCTGCAAAGCATATTTTAAATCCTGTATAAAAACAAAATAAGAAACTAGCAGTGCAAGCTAAAGTGTGATGTAATGGTAAAAAAACTAATATATTATCATTTTCTCTTGCTTTTATCAATGTTGTCATAGCTGTAATATTAGAACAAATATTATATTGTGATAACATTACTGCTTTACTACTAGATGTAGTTCCTGATGTAAACAACAATATAGACATTTTATTATTATCTATTTTTATTTGTTTATATCTGTTATCTCCTTTTTCTATTAATTCTTTTCCCTTTTCTAATAACTCTTTGTATGAAAAAACCTCATCGGTCTTTTTATCGTAGTCTAAACAAATTGCATATTTCAATTTTGTGTTGCTTGATTTTATAATTCTTTTTATAATTTCAATATATTTTTTATCAAATATAATACATTCAATTTTACTTCTTTTTATTAAATTCTCAATCTCTATCTCTGGTAGAGCAAAATCTAATGGAACAACCACATTATTTGTATTAGTAATTGCAATATAGCTAACACACCATTCATATCTATCTGGAGATATTAGTCCTATCCTTGAATCTTCTAAATCCAGGTTTAATAGTGAAGTTCCAAGTCCTTCTACATCTTTTTTGTAGTCAATATAAGATATATTTATTATCTTCTTAGATGAATCCTTATATGTGAATGCGTATTTATTAGCATATTCTTTTTCACACTTTTCTATAAGCTCCCTATAATTATTAACTTTTCTCTCTTCATAAATTTTATTTTTACTAATATACTTCATTATACTTTACCCCTTGTATAACTTTTTTATATTCTATCATTAAAAAATGCTTTTTTCAACAAGTAAGTTTTGTCGAAAAAAAGCATTTTATATGCTTTCTATTAGCATTCTTTTTCTCTTATCTTTATCTTTAATTTCTTCCGACCTATATGAACGTATTTTATACTCATTCTTGTCATCAAATCTTATTGTTACAGATTTTGTGTAGTTTGTTGTCTTGGGATCATATTCTTCTATTATAAGACTAGCTTTACTTTCTTTTAATGTTTCGAAAGTAGTCATAAATCCAATACCACTTCCGCCATTATCTTTATGAGTAGTTACTTGCTCTTTGCCAAGTTTTAGCAAAGTATCTATTTGGAATTCAATACCAGTATCATAAATAGAAAGCTCGTAGCATCCATCTACTAATCCTAGAGTGGTTAAAATGCTTTTATAAGAGTTATTGCTAGCATTAACTGCAATAATTGCATTTCTTAAATGGTCACCAATCATTGTCTCAAGTCTATCCTTATCAATTGTTTCTTCAATCAAACTATTTATTTTTTCATTTATATGTAAATCAAAGTTTATGTTGTTTTTGATTGCTTCTTTTTGCATATATTTAAACATATTATCAATTCCAGTTATACTTGTTACAGGAAGTTTTGTCTTTATTATAGTGGTTTCTTCTGAGAAACCTTTAGATATTTCTTTTGTTTCTTTTAATATGCAACATAATTCATCTGCAAATTCTGTCTTGCCACTTTTTTCTATAAGATTTTTAGCTCCTAATTCTAAAGCACATAGCCTATTGTTATACTTATGTATAGCTTTTGCTAATCTTAAATTTTCTTTCTTTATATCTTCAATAATTTTTGCTTGTTCATCTATCTCCTTCTTTTGAATTTCAATTGTCCTATCTTTCATATTTCTCTTATATTGTTTAGTAATCTCACTTTTAGTCCAAATAACAATACTTACAAGAATAAGCACATCCCCAAAGAATAGCCAAGTTATTTTATTTATTTCATCTATTTTTTGAAGTATTGAGAAAAGTAACAATATAACACCTGTAAAAAACATCGCTATGATAGTTATTGTCTTATTGATATTCTTGTTATTTAAAAAATTAAAACCATTTTTTATTCGCTTTACTCTAAAAACAAGTTCAAATATGCATAATGAAATTATTAAAATAAAAACGAAACTAGCAATATTATTATAAGAAATTGTTGGAATTGTCAGTTTTATCAAAATTCCTGCTAATACCATTCCCACAAGATAAATCATATACGTTATAATAAGTGCTATTATATATGTGGTAGCGAAAGAATCTATTTTCTTTTTTAAAACAACTTTTAAAATAACTCCATATACTAAAAAAGAAATTATATTAGAATAACTTAACCCTATAAAATTAATTAATGTCATATGTAAGCAACTTATAAGTATACTTTCTAAAAGTATGATTACAATATCTTTATTATTATTTTTAGAATTTGAAATTCTAATGAATGTACAATATGACATTAAACAAATATAAAATATTTTTATACCCTCTTTGATTATATATGTTTTCTCCATAGTTTGTTATAAATACCTCCATATTCATTCAGTATTATATATGATTAAAATAAAAATAGTCAAATTGATTATTATCAATCTGACTATTCTTATTGTTAAGCCCAATATTTAAAGAATTTCATTATCCATTCCCACATATATCTCACCACCTTTTATCTAAATTACAGATAAAAAATAACACCTAGATACTTTAGTATCTAAGTGTTTTTGGTTTGTAATTATGTGAAAATTTATGTATATTCTTACAATTTTATAATACTTTACTTATTTTTTGAGAATAAAAGTAAATAAATTCAGTCGGTGTCGGTACTCCTGTATTATAATTAACTTTTGCTGTATAATGTGCTTCTAAATCTTCTGGTGCTGATGTTCTCCAAGCATAATTTATTGCTGTTTGCATCACTCTAGATATACTGCTTGAAGATCTTTTATACATATTTGCTAAATAATTAAATACGCTTTCTCCTTGTTCATTATTTTCTTTTATCAAATAATTTATAGCCTCATATATGTATTTTCTTCCTTTTAGATGCGAGCTAATCCCTATCAAATCAAGCTCCGAATTTATTTTATTTTTAATTCTATTTTCATGATCTATTTTAGATTCTTTTGCTATATTTTTATCTACATTGTTAAACTTATATAGACTTTTTCTTAAAGAAAGCAAGGTGGATATAATTAGTTTAGGCGAATAATCTTTTTGTTTCTTGTAGAATATAAAATCCACGCCTTCCTCATGTAGCCTATCATATAATATATTTGATGATGCATTTGTAATCACAACAATTATGGGTTTAAAATCTGATGTATAATCTTTTATTCCTTCAACAAATTCTAACCCTGAGCCTTCTCCTCTGTGTAATTCAATATCTAAAATAATAGCTTCTGGAGTGTATGTTTTGAAAAGTTCTATTCCTTCGCTACTAGAATTTGTAGTTGCAATCATTTCTACATTTTCCAGGTTCTCCGTATAATTTCTAAAACACTCACATTCATCTTCATCATCTTCTATCATAATTAATGTCATTTTCCTATTCTCCATTTTGTGTTTTCCCCCTTTTATACATAAAAATAATATACCACATATTATTGTATATTTCTACATATTTTTACATACTTGTAATTTGTTTTTTTAAATTATTAGTATATTAAAATTTATTATATTGGTTTATAGGAGGTTTTTATGGATAATAAAGAAACTTTGAAAAAGGATATCGGATTACGTATAAAAGAAATTCGTGTAAATAAAATGCACATGTCTAAATCTGAATTTGCAAGTTTAATAGAAATGAAAAATCAGTATCTTGGTATGCTGGAAAATGGTCAGAGAGGATTGACTATAGAAAAAGCAATATATATATGTAACAAAACTGGTGTAACATGTGATTATTTATTACGCGGTACGGAAAATTCAATAAAAGAAGTTGCTCAAAAAATGTTATCAAAGTATAGCAATGAAAATATTTATACTGCATTTGAAATATTAAAAGATTTTGCACTTTTATTAAAGTAACTCATAGTTAATATTTTTAAACTTTAAGTATTGACATATTTAGTTCCTATTGGTAAAATATGGTTGTAATAATACCATATTTTGTAAAAGGAGTGATTGTTATGTCATTTTTTAGAAAATCTTCTCAAACTGCTTGTTACAACGAAAAATACTTCAAATGTATAAAAAAAGCTCAGAATTCTCAAGAATATATAGATAATAAAAAGCAAATAGAATGTATAACGAACATATTGATAGAACGAGCAGATGTCCCCTATGAAATTATAGAAATGCTTATCGAATCTGTTCAAGAAAATGTTGCTATTGAATATGAATCTCTAAAACAAAAAGTATAAAAGCATCATTGATTTACAAATGTTTTTATACTTTCTAGAACATGTTTATTATTTTCCATTTAAATTTTATAATATGTTATTAAATTTTTTATTATATTTTTCTATCTCTTTTGTACTTTGGCTCATTATATAATCAGCTACCCTTATTTTTAATTTTTCTACTTCTTCTTTTGAGTAATCCTTATTTTCTATACATATACCTGCTTCATTAAACAGTTGTACTTCTCTATTTGAAAATTGCATGGTTTATTCCTCTTTTCATATTATTTCATTAAAATTATACCTTTTATTGTTGAATTTAATAATTTTATAAAGTTCATGGCATCTTGTTTTGTTCCAACTACGCTACCATAGTGTATAGGAATTGCTATTTTAGGTTTTATTTCATTTATTAATTGTGCTGCTTCTTCAAAATTCATTGTATATATTCCACCAACAGGAACAAAAGCAATATCACATTTTGTCTTTCTATTTTCTTCTGTAATATCTGTATCTCCTGCTATATAATACTTAATCCCTTTAATTTCAATAATGTATCCTACCCATTCATTTTCCTTTGGATGAAATTGTTTATTGGTATTATATGCTGGAATTGTTTCAAATTTGACACCTTTCACAACATATTTATTATTTGGTTTTACTGTAACAATTGAATTTTTGTTTATTCCTTTTTTCAATAGTTTCGTTAGTAATTCTTCTGGAGCTACTATAATTGTATTTGAATTTATAACTTTATCAATATCTTTTTCTGAATAATGATCATAATGATCATGTGTTATAAATATCATATCTGCATCGTTATAATTTTCATCTATATTAAATGGATCTATATAAAATACCTTATCCTTACAAATTCTTATACTACTATGACAAAGTACTTCTATATTGTCTATCATAATTGTCTTCCCCCTCTATTTTTTTATATTATAGCATAAAAAACTCTTATGGAACAAAAAAAAGAAAAACAATTTATATTTTCATTGAATTTTTTCAGACAGATCTTAACATTTATTTTATAAACCCTGAAATCTCTGAGCTGAAGATTAGTGTATTATTCCTTTATGTAATAAAAAAATAATACACTATAAATTAAACCCCTCATCCCTTCGCTTCGTTTATAGTAGTCTAGTATGTAGCTTTTAACTACTGCAGATGCTGTTACTTTACTAACTCTGTTCATTCTTGCCCAAACTTTCTACATCCACATATTCTAATACAAGTTTTGCCTCCTGAACTCTTTTTTTATTGTGAGTATGCGTCACGAAATCTCACCGACACATATATTTTCAAATAAACTGTTTGAAAATACTGCAGGTTAATTTTATGCATTAGCTAACCACACTTGTCTCTTTATTATTTTCTAACGAGTGTCAGGCATCTCTCGTTATGAACAAGAAAAACACCTATAAAAATATAGATGTTTTTTGTTTTCAAATATTTACTTATTTTTTATGTATTTCTTTAGAAACATTCTCACTTTAGAATCGCTATCTTTTTCTTTCTTTATAAGATAGTATATGTCATCATACATTTCACTTTCATCATTTTCATTAGATAAACCTAACGAATCAGCTAATTCCATTAATGGAATAAAATCTCCTATTTCAATACACATAGTTATTTGATGTTTTTCACAACTTTCCTCAATTGCTTCAGCCACATTATTAAATTCTCTTTGTAAAGTAATTAATCTTCCGAGTAATAATTCTGCAATCTTTTTATATCTTTGTTCCTCACTCATATCAGTTCCTCCTATTTCGTTGTGATGTTAACTCTGTGTTCATTATTAATCAAGTCTTTTGGAGAATTTGTTTTATTATTTAATATAAATTTAGAGAGAATTCAAAATGAACTCTCCCCCTAAAATTTTTACATACCTGTTCTTGGTAATTTTTTCACAGGTACTTCCTTCTCATACACTTTTGTAGTATGGTTGTCTTCGTCCCAAACCATATATGTCTTGTTGTATCCCTCTATTCTCGTTTTGTTTGTAAATGTATCATCATTTTGCACATTAGAGTTTACTCTTACAAATATATATGGATTTATAACTGATTCAAAACCTACATCTACTGTTCCAAAATCTGCTTTAAATTCTGTTACATACTCATCCGCTTCTAATTCTAATTTTGAGAAATCTATATAATTATTAACCTGTGTATTTAGATTATCTTTTAATAATCTGTAATCATTCTTGTTAGTTTTATAATATATAGAATAATTTAACTCTTGGTTATATGTTCCAGTTATTAATTTTGTAATTCTTACATAGTCAGGCAAATAGTCATACCAAGTAAAATGGTCTAATTTTACATTTCCTGTATTCTTAATATGGAAATCATAACGAATTTCTTGATTTGCTGTTGTCTGAATTATTCCTGTTTTTTCAATATCCACACCAGGTTTCTCTGATTTGTTTTTAACCTCTACACTTACAATCTCTTGATTCTCTTTTATTTCTGCCTCAAATGTATTTTCATTTAATAAATACCATTCACCTGATTCCACTTCTTTTATAAAGTAACAACCTTTATCAAGTAATCTAGTAATGGCAGTTCCATCTTCTGATGTAGTTATTTCATCAACTAAATTGTTGTTTGAATCATATACTTCGAATTTAACATTTTCTATTGGACTGCCTTTTTCCTTACCATTTATAAAATTATCATCTTCACTTGTTTTTATAACTTTAATTTGACCTTTTATTCTTTCATTTGTTATCTCTAGTTTTGAAATTATATCTGTTGTAACATCTACTTTTATTATATCTTTATTTAAAATATGCATATTGTCAGTCTTTGTTTCTTTTAGAGTATATTCACCAATAGGAATTCGTGATGTTATAGCATACCCATCTTTGTTAGTTACAATAGTTTCTACAACTTCATTATTGGAATTTATAACTTGGAATTCAACACCCTCTAGTTTAATTTCTTTATCTTCTGCATCTAATTTATACACTTCAATTTGTCCTTTTTTCTTTTCATTTTCAACTTTATATTGCATCGTTTCATTCCAATTTATTACAACATTTTGGTCAATTGCTAAATTATATTCTTTTTTAGTTAATGTTTCTCTTAAAGTATAGTTTCCAATATTTACATTTTTCACTTCTGCAATACCATTTACATCAGTTATTAAATGCTTTACGATATTTCCATTAGAATCAATCAAATCGAATTCTACTGCTCCTAATGTTAAATCGTTATCATCCTTATCAACTTTATATATTCTTAAATTTCCTTTTTTATGTTTGTTGGTTACTTTTACTTCCGTTGTATCATTGTATATTGCTTCAACATTTATTGTTTGGTCACTTATTATATAATTATCATTAGCTTCTATTTCTTTTATTATATAATTTCCTTGATACAAATTTTCAAAAATTGCTATTCCCTCTTCATTTGTCACTGCTGTTCCAATACTCTTTCCTTCTTTAGTTCTCAGTTCAAATGTAACATCTTTTATTGGTTTATTACTTTCTTCATCTACTTTTAATATTTTTATTTTAGCTGTATCAGTTTTCAAATTAAATGTTTCTATACTACTTGTCAATGTCATTGGATCAAATGTGATAGCATAGTTTTGCAAAGATTCATCATAAGTTTTTCCATAAAATACTGGATAAGATTTGCTATTAGCTTCTACTCGTATCTTACCTAAAACATCTTTATTTATTTGATCCTTGTTTATTCTGATTTGTACTATTTCATTTTTATCAAATGTATTTTTTTCTATTCCTGACTTGTTAGTTATTTTTGTTTTATTTGGAAATCCAGTTTTAGCTATATTAAATGATGTCACTTCAACATTAGATGTTATTTTATAACTTTGTATATAATAGTCACCTTCTAGCTTCAGGTTTCCCAACTTATTTATTTTTATAATAGGGTCATTGTATTTTTCTGTCCCATTTTCTCCTATATCAACAAGTTTTCTTATTAAACTTGCAATCTCTTTTCCTTCTGTATCTGTTCCGATAATAATCTTCTACATTAGCTTGTCCTAGCACACAGTATATTGATGTTTTAGTAGCCTGATATGCATATCTCCAATCGCTAACTCCCAATTCTTTTGCACTATGATATGGATACCCTGATGTTACTACCCTCCATACTTTATTATATAAATTACTGTCTGTCAATAGATTCATTAAATTCACTGTATGAGAATTAGAATTATCTGCCCCAGCTCGATCCACGTTCATACAGTATGCTGGATAAAAAGTTCCATTATCATAATACCCTACTAGGTGCGTACTAACATAATTTCCATTATACTTTGCATTTCTTAAATGATATGGAACTGTTCCATATCCTTTTAAAACTATATCCTCCCCCATAGAATAAGCCTTGCTTATTACTGGAATTAAATAGTTTGCTAATATCATTATTAGTAGTAATATAATCAAATTTTTTTTGTTTAATTTCATTTTTTCCTCCTATAAAAAAGCAAATAGTCATCAATCCATTAATTGATACTATTTGCCTAATCTTCTATTTTAATATTTATCTTATTGTTATATATGATCGTTTTTGTATGAAAGTTTCTTCTCCTTTACTACTCAATGCATATTCTATTTCTGCATAATAGTAAATTGTAAAGTCTTCACTATTATATACTTTTTTTTCAACATTTACTTCATTTGCAGTAAAATACCTTGTTTCCATTGCTATTTCTTTATTTTCTTTAATGTTTACACTTGTATAACCAAATTTCTCTACAGCTTTATTAATTAAATTCTCTAATTTATTTATTTCTTTAGCATCTCTTTCAAAGCAAGAAAATCCCCCATTTAACGCTGATGTGTATCTATCATATTTTGAAAAGTCCAATTTATTCTCTGTTGTATTTTGAATTTCATTTTCCTCTCTTTTTTCTTTTACCTCATCTTTACTTTCTTCAGATTTTTGGTACTGTTCTCTATCCATTTCATTATCTAATTGTTTTTTGTTATTCACTTCTTTTGGTGTTGCAGATATATTTTCATTAATTTTTATATTATCTTTATTATTTATTTCATTTTTTGCCTTATTATTGTTCGTTGCTAAATTTGTTTTTTCATTATTTTCAACTATTTCTTCTATATTTTTTTCAGTTTCTATTACATTTTGCTCTGTAACAGCTACTATTTTTGTTACTTCATTATCACTAATGTCTTTTCTCGTATTATTACGCATGGATGATACTATTGTAATTGTAATAATTATACTAAATAAAAACATGAAAATACAGTATTTTTCTATTTTATATGTATTCAAAATTTTTTTCAAAGACTTCATATAAATCACCCTTTTTCTTCTATGGTAACTCTGTATTCATTATATTGCAAGTCTTTTCTGTTGCTTGTACGCATAATCTTTGCTGTTTTTTTCCTGATATACAAGTAATCAACGTTAACTTATTTTCTTCTGTACTTTGGAGCATACTCCAATCAGTTTCGTATATTACTTTAATATTATCTATTACATAGGTTCTATCATAAAATTTTGTTTTATAGCTTATTGTATCTCCTAATTCTAATTCGTTGAGTCTTGCAAAATAACTATTCTCAAAACCTCTATTATGTGATGCAAGTCCTACATTTCCATCATAAGTAGATGTTTCTTCTATATGACCTATATAGCTTAAAAGAATTTCTTTTGTTGTTCCTTCTTTTACTGTTGCTTTTAAATTTATTTTTTCAATAGTTATCATTCCAAGCACAGAATTGTCCCAAATATTCTCTTCTTTATCATATACAATATTTTCGTATTTTTTATCTGTTGTTATATCCTCTACATTTACTAGTTTATTATTTATTTTATTAATTGTAAATATTAAAAGTCCTGCGATTATACAAAATATAATTACAGAACTTATTATTACTTTCCTTTTCAAATCATACCTCCTACACGCATATTTCAAACTCTTTATTTGTTATTCTATAGTTTTCTTTTTTATCAAAATATTTTACTTTAATATCTTGACCTTTTAGATTTCTAAATAGGTTTTTAGAAAGAATAATTCTATATGATTTTGTTTGGAAATTTGTTGGAGTTAAATCTAAAAACTTTTTTCTTTTACTTATATGTGCTCTTTTTACTAATTTATATTCTCCATTTTGTAAGTTATATATTTTAGCATTTTTAAAGTTGAATAAAATTATACCACTAACAAATATTATTCCTGTAGTTCCTACGACTGCAGGAACTATTTGTCCATATTCTTTTACTTCTTTATATGTAACAGTAAAAATAGTAGTATCAGGCACTTGTTTTGATATTTCACCTGTATATTTTATTGTTGCCAAATAACTTGTTACAATAGTTCTAGTTTTAATTCCTTCATAATACATTGTTCCATTATATTTTACAGGTATTTCGTTTTCTGATACACTTTCTGTTTCTGCAATGTCCCATACAGGATTTATTAAATAATATATTGTTCCATTTTCTTTTATAGTTTTAGGAATATCATTTAATTCATTGCTAGGAACATTGTTATATGCTTTTTGAAGATATACTTTATATTCTTCTTGATAGCTATCATTTATTGATATTTTAAGTGTGCTATTATCTCTTGTAAGTGTTCCTGTATATCCATCTTCTTCATAATCTTTTGTTTCATTAAACATACTAGTTACTTTTTCCAAATTATTAGTATTAGTTTCTATTGTTTCTATTATCTCTTGCTCTTTAGTTAAGGTTTTAAAATTATCTTTTCTATCAACTTTTTCCAATTCATAATATACTTTATCTTCTACTAGCGTTTTGCTTATATCATTATATTGTTCATCTGCATTTTTATAGTCAACTGTAATTTCTTTTTGTACAATTTGTAAATTACTAGCAAAACACATACTTACATTAGCAAGTATAATTAAAAATATACTTAAACTTATTAATACTTTTTTACTCAAATTCTTCCTCCTCTTCTTGTTCTTCATCCATAAAAACAAGATTAAAATCATTTTTTATTATTTTGTTTATATTCATTGCTTGTTCAAGTTCAATAAATATACTATTGTTTTTGTAATTTGTTAGCATGTTATCTTCAAATTCCATTATGATGTAGCCATTTTTTACATTATCTTTTTCTATTTGAATCCCAACTAAATCTCTTGATGCATCTTTGGAACATAGTTCTTTTCCTGCCCATCCAAAAATTACACAATCTATTCCATTTATATTCTTTTCTTTATAAATTTCTGTTGTATAATCACTTTTATTAAATACATAACAATTACTTAATTTATTTCCTGCATAATGTCTACAAATATTTACAAAGTGTTTATAATCAGTTTTTTCCATACATATTAAAATTTTATACACTCATTTCCTCCTCATCATCTAATTCCTCGCACAAACTATCTCTAATCTTATTTCAAACCAAATATTTGAAATACCATTTCTCTTAATTCTGAATTTAATAAAATTGTTAAGCCTACAGAAGTTAAACTAAATACTAGTACATAACAAATAAACTTTACAAGTCTTGTAACCGCCTCTAGTAGCAATGAAAAAAGATATACCGAATGTGTTGGCATATCTAAATTATCGCCTTTATTTGTTTTCTTACTTTCTTTTAGTTTTTTCTTTATATTGATTTTATTTATAGCAGTTTTAAATTTGTTTTCTTTTGTTACCTGTTCTTCTTTTTTCTTGAACTTTTTAGATTCGTTTTTAGTAATTCCATTTTCGCTAAGTGCTATATTTAATTTGGTTTCTATTTTCTTACTATCAGATTCATTTATAATATTATAAAATCCTAAATCGAATAAATTTGTAAGTACTGGATTTTGTGAATCCATATTGCTTGCCAATATAACAATTCTAGTTTTTGTATATAGTTTTGAAAAATTAAATATACTTTCTATTATTTCTGAATCAGAATTTGTAAGTAAACTTATATCAATAATTAAATACTTACTTAAATTGAAATTTACTTTTGTTTCTTTAATATACTGTCTTATATCTGTTTCAATTTCTTGTGAATTTAAAATCAGTATATTTTTTTTTTTGCAAATTGTTTCAATTGTTCTTGCTAAATTTGTATTTGCAATATAACTAAGCATTAAGTTTCACCTCCTAATCTAGCCATCTTTCCTCATATGGCACATTATAAGTTATATTGTTTACTTCCAGTAATTGCTGTTCATTATAACTTTTGTTTTCTTGTACCTGTACATTTTCTTCTTTTCCTAATTTCCAAAATGTATTATTTAAAATACTAATTGCAACAAGTATTACTATAAGAAATGCATAAAAAATTATTTCTTTAATGTTTTTATTTTTTTTCATAGTTAATCCAATTCCACCTCATCTTCTTCACATTTTTCGTTTTTATATTGAATAGTAATTTCCCTATTTTTAAAAAATTTTTGTAAATACTCTATTGCTTTTTCTATATTCGCACATTTCCCATATGAATAGACCTCGTTTCTATAATCAGAAACATTTCTAGAATTTTCTGCAAATAATACTTCTCCGTTTAATTTTATGGCATTTGTTGCAGAAAAGCATTCATATGATGGCTCATATGTATATCCAATTAATTGTGCTACATCATTTCCGCTTACTATAAATTCTTCTGAATAGCCGTTTACTTGAAGTGCATATGCTCCAAGTAAATATAATTCTTTTTTAAAATTAATATCTTCTATTTTCATTTTATATCTTCTCCCTTCTATCAAATAAATACGGTGCAGGATCTATTGCACTTTTATCTTCTAACCTTATTTCAAAATGTAAATGGTCTCCTGTTGAATTTCCTGTACTTCCCTGTATTCCTATTACTTGTCCTTCTTCTACTATTTGTCCCTGTTCTACACATATAGAGTTATCTCGCATATGAGCATAAAATGTATAAAATATATTTCCATCATCTCCAATGTGCCTTACTTCAACACAATTGCCATATCCTTTTTGCCACCCTGCCCAAGTTACCTCTCCGTATTTTACACATAGTACATTACTTCCGATACTTCCACATATATCAATGCCTGTATGTTTTTTTCCTCCTGATATTTGTACACCTTGACTATTATATACTGGGGCTCTATATCCATATTTACTTGTTACTGTAATAAAGTTTTCTACTGGTGTTATAAATTTTCCATTATATATTTTTTCTCCATACTGAATTTTACTTTTAGATGATGTATTAATTATTGTTGTACTGTAATATGCTCCAATTAGCAATATAAATAATGTTACACCTATAATTATTTTAAATGGCAACCCAATTAATCTCATAATGTATCACCACTTTTAAAATGCTCATCTATTATTTGCAATTCATAAAATGGTACTTTTACATTAACAAAGATTTTTCTATTACCTGCTGCAAATAAGCACTCTCCTCTTTTAGCATTGTATATTAGTTCTTCCTCTTTTTCACTTAAATTAAATACCTTTACTATATCTCTTAAATCCTGTCCATCTGTTTTAAAAAATAGCTTATAGGTAGAATTTGCAAGTAAGCTCTGCCCATACAGTTTAATTTTTTCATTTAAAAAGTCTTCAATAGACTGTGTAATTACAATAATACTAGAATTATACTTTCTTGCTCTTTTACTGATATTTCTAACATATTCTAGTGTTTGTGGAATGTTTGGATCAACTAAAACATGGCATTCATCTGCAATTAAGCAATCAAACTCATCTTTATTTTTACTAATTATCTCCCAAGCATAGCTCATAATGTTATAATATTGTGCTCTTTTATATTGAATTTGGAACTCCTGCATATTTTTTGTGTTGAATACAGTCAAACCAGTATCAACTGTTATATCTGTATATCCATTCCACAAGCTTGATGCTTGACCAATTGCAATTGGTCGAATTAGCGATAATAGTTTTTCATATTCTTCCTTATTTTCTACTTTGTTTTTATCTTCTAGTAAAACATACAAATCTTCTAATATTGGAAAATCTGTATTTTCTAGTTTTGATATATCTGTATCTGATGTTATATTAAACTTTTGATACAGCTCTTCTAATACCCTATCCAATATTGAAAATTCTATATCAGTTAAGCTTGGGAATAGTATTTCAAAAAAGGTATGTAAAAACTGAAAATGTATTACTAAAGCATTTATATCATCTTCTTCATCTTTATTAATTCTTACTTGTAATGGATTTAGAATATACCCTGTATTACTTCCTCCACAATTTATTATTTTTCCATTTAAGTTCTTTGCTAAATATGCGTACTCATCTTCAGGGTCTATAATCAGTAGTTTCGTTCTTGGTAGTTCGTTATAGATAATATGTTTTGTGGCTAAGCTCTTTCCTGATCCTGAACTACCAACTACAACCATATTACTATTTGTTCTGTCATAGTCCTTCTTCCAAATATTAAAGATTATAATTCCACCATTTTGATTAATTCCAAAATAATATCCATTTTTATCTATAAAAGTATTAGTATTAAATAAAAAACCTCCAGTAAAACTAGAAGTTAATATATTTCTTTTAAAGTATTCTGTTAAATCTTCTTGTATAGTAAAGAATGGTGCTACTGCTTTAAAACCACTTTTAAGTAAAAAGTTTGTTACAGGTCTTATCTTTAATTTTAGCTTTTGAACTTCTCTTTCAACCTCTTTACATTTGTTATTTAAATCTATTTCATCTTGTGATGTTATACAAATATAAATTGTAAGGTAAGATACCACTTCATTATTATTTATCATTCTGCTGATGATATCTGATGCCTCTTTTACTTCTGCATTTCTTACTTGTTTAATAGATTCATTCTTTGCAATTTTAGAAAGGCTTGTCGCATCTCTTATCCTGGCGTCTAAATGTTCTATAAGTTCTGTATTATCAATCGGCTCAATATTTATAGAAAATATTGCTCCTGTATTTTCTGTTAGTTTAGAAAGCCATCCCATATGAACATTAGATGGGTAATGAACTATTGTATAAATCTTTGAAAACCTATCTCCTAAATATAGCTTATTTTTATCAAATTTTAATCCGACCTATTGGTGTTATTAAATCTATTAAATTGTAGCTATTCTGTATTTTTTCTTTCATTTAAATTGTTTTCTGCAAGAGCTTCTGCAACTCTCTGCTTTGCAATCTCATAGTAGTTTTTATCTATCTCAAACCCTATAAAATTTCTATTGGTTTTAATTGCTCCAACCAATGTTGTACCACTTCCACAATAACAATCTAAAACTGTATCTCCTTCCATACTAGAATTTATTATCAAGTTTTCTATAAAAGGTAATGGTTTAATTGTAGGATGCTTCCACTTTTTTTTATCTACTTGATTCACTCCTGAAATATAATATTTCCTTTTTGTATGATAGTTACCATATAGCCTTACTCCTTTTTCTCTTGCAAATATCACATATTCTGTATCAGGTAAATAATTATTATTTGTAAGTGGACTTGGATTCTGCTTATGCCATGTTAAAATTTCATAATTACAGCCTTTTCCAACAAAGTATTGTAATAAATCTTTTACTTGCCTTTTACTACAAAAAATATATATATTTATTTTCTTCATTTTTTGTACTAATAAATCCAATACCCTTAAATCGAATCCATCTTTTAGTGCAATTAGTTCATTTGCGTAATTATTAATTGATGTTGTATTTTTTATTTTATTTAAATTATCTACATCCTTCTCATTACTACAACTAGCGTTTATTATCTTACCATCCTTAAAAGTTAAAGTAACTCCATAATAAATATTTCCTCTATATGGGCTTGGAGTATTATACTTAATAACCCCATTAACAGAGTTTCTAACTGGAGCACAATATATTTCCCCATCTGGAATATTCATTTCCCCACAGCAAGGTATCTTAGGCATATCTTTTATAGAAAATGTAATATCAGTCCCTTCACCAGTTAATCTTACTTTATCTGTTTTTTCCATTAATTTTTTAAGAGGGTCTATATCCTTACTCATTTGTTTATAATCATAACACATTACATTCATAGAATAATTATAAAACTCTTCATTTGTCATCTGAGCTTTATATGCATCTAAATCAGAAGGATAATTTAAAAGAACCCACTTTCTTTCATTTATTCTTATATCATTAACTTCTTTTAAAGCATCTCCAATTAACTTTCTTGTTTCTTGTTTAATATTTTTTTCTTCATAATCATTTTGATTACACATAATTCTAATAAAACTATTATAATTTTCTACATCAAATCTATTTTGTCTTTCTAATAACTCAACTGCTTCCTTAGACATATCTTCTTTTATTAAAGCATCAACATCTGGATATAAAAATCTTACTGTTACTAAAGCATCTTTTTCCTTAATTTTCTTTATTAATTGTTTTATAAGAGGCATAGGTTTAGTAGTCTCAGATATAATTATTACACTTTCCTTAGGTTCAACCTTAATAGAATGTTCTACTATAGTAGTAGCAAGTATTTCTTCTTTCATCATTAATCACATATCCTTTCTTTTTTCATATATTATTTTTAGAGGAGGAGTATATTTATGTATTACAATAATAATATACCATATTATCGTTATAATATGTATAATAGAAGATATAATCCTAGACCTAACAATCCTAATAATCGTTTTGGTGGTTTTGTATTTCCTTTTGCATTAGGTTTTTTATCTGCACCACTTCTACTTAGACCAAACTATTATCCATATTATCCATATCATCCAGTTTACTATTAAAAACAAGTTTACCCTTGTTTTTACTTTAAAAACCCATCTAGGCTAGTATAATAAGTTAATATTATTTTATATACTAAAGTATTTAAATACTCTTCTGTTTCTTTAAATAAAGACATAACTTTATTACTAAAATATCTTTCCATTTCTTCTTCTTCATTTTTAACTAATTTATTTATTCCATCAAAAGACTTATTATTAATTAAAATACTTTGAGTATTACTTTCTTTATAATCATTAAATACTTTATCAAATTTATATGAAATATTATAAACTCTATCAAGTTTCTTAGACATAATCTTAAATTCTTTTTCCTTATCATCTTCTTTTAATACATTAGACATTTCTAAAAGAATATCTTTATTTCTAATAAACAACTCTTTATTAAACTCTAATAAATAATTTTTTAACTTTAATATATCTTTTGATTTATTCTTTTTATTTAATTTCTTTATTTTATTATCTAAATTATCTAATTCATTTACTATATAATCATCTATTAAAATCTTATATTCATTTAAAGAACTTTCTATATATTCATTATATAAATTAATAAAATAATCAGTTATTTTTTGTTTATTATTATCTCTTTCATACTTTTTACTTTCTTTTATATATTTAACAAAAGGAATAATATTGTACTTAAACAATCTTTTTATTTGATGCTTTTTATCTAATATATCACTTAAACTAGTGATTAACTTAAGTTCACCTTCTTTTATAATTAATACTAATTCACTATCTTTACCTTTTATATATAAATCATAATTATGATACATAGTTTTAACAAATTTTTCATTTAAATTATTTAGTTCTTCTATTTTACTATTATATATTTTTTCTAATTCTTTTAAATCGCTATCAGATACTTCATTATTTTTACATAAATGAATAATTGTTTTTGCACTACTTTCTAATAATTTATCTACTATTTCATAAGTTTTATTAATTGCTAAATTAAAAGTAACAATTATCCTAGCAATTAATTCATCAGGATTATTTTTGTTATCATTATATAAAGTTTTAATATTATAATAAATATCTTTATTTTCATTT